>ERZ1023508.17-NODE-17-length-128453-cov-11.156241_pt1 | contig 128453 bp, 107 predicted proteins | sample MGYA00380548_ERZ1023508 | MGnify/ENA primary metagenome ERZ1023508 (study PRJEB33173, sample SAMEA4830311) | metagenome | study: EMG produced TPA metagenomics assembly of the PRJEB25223 data set...
GTAGGTACCGCAAAATCTAGCTGAAACGGTGTAAACCTATTTCAGGACTAGACATGCGCGTTCCATGCTCGAACGATGGTGCTGCGGCGCCGTCGCTGGATGCAGGACGTGCGATTGACGCTTTTCAGCTCGAGTGAGCGAAGAAAGACTCAGATCTGAGCCGAACTTGGGCGACAGTTTTAAGCCGGTGGTGACGCCGCGTATCCGGCACCAGTGTCCGGGGTGGATTGGCGGCCCTGTCTCAAACCATCGTCGCCTGCTCTGCTGAGGCAGGGGCAAGCGGTACCTGTAGAGGTGGCATGGGGCAGTCCAGCATGTCGGCTATCGCGCGGAATAGCTCGGCTTCTGCCGCGTTTACCTGGCCGTCGTGCTCGATACACTGCGCCATTGCCTTGAGCAGCCTGGGCTTTTCCAGCGGCTTGAGCCGTTCCAGACGTTGCGCGGCTCGATCCAGACTGCGGATATCCAGCCCGTCGGATGGCGCAAGCATCCGTTTCCTATAGGGAAGCATCGCCCAGCCATCCCGGAATGCGCCGTCGGCTGACGTAATTCGGTGATTCCCGTTGCGCGCAAGCGCAGCGAGGACGACTGCGACGTCCGATTCCAGCGCGGTGAGTGGAAGTAGCTGGCGTGGCACGCGCTGACGCCGCCCCAGATTGCGTTCCAGGATGCGCAGCAGGGTCCAGTCGAGCAGTCCGATGTCACCGTCATCGACCACGACCTCACGCAGCATCGCCGCGAGCTGTTGCCGTGCGCGCGGCTTCAACTGCCGCAGCGCGGGGAAAACCAGCTCAAGGAGGGGCAATCGCTGTAGGGTATCAAGCCTGCTCAGTGCGGGCTCCAGGCGGTCCAGCCATGCCAACAGTGAGGGGTCGGCCCGCGTCGCAAGCCGAGCCATGCGGTGCTGGCGGTGTCCTCGACTTGTGCTCAGCAACAGCCCAAACAGCAGTGCCTGGGCACCCGCCACATCGCGCGCCGAATTGACGAGGATATCGGGCAGCCGGCTAAGCGTTTCCCGTGCTGCCTCGAGCTGAAAGCGTTCAGGTTGACCGACATTCTCGACAGCTGACGCAAGCCCTGTGAATCCCGGTGCGAGGCTTGTGGGCGGGAGCATGCCGTAGCCGCGCCGATAGTTATCCAGAGATCCGTTCCAGTCAGGTTCCAGGCGCCGTATGCGCTCTTCGATAGCGGGATGAGTGTCGAGCCAACCACCGAAACGCATGGGTACGCCATTGCTGAAATAGAGATGGCTGTACTCCGCGGTATGGCGTGCTCGCAGTACTGACCCCGCAAAGCCACCGATACGTTTGAGTGCACCCGTAATGCCGTCTGCATTTCGGGTATAGCGAACCGCTGAAGCGTCGGCGAGGTATTCGCGCTGGCGGCTCACGGCCGCCTTGATGAGATGGCCGCACAGCGTGCCGGCGTAGCCAACGAGGATCAGGCCGATACCCAGCAGGACGATGAACGCTGCTGGGTTGTCCCTGTTGTCACGGCGCTGCGACGCGGGCAGGGTCGCCTGGCGACCTCCATCGGCGAGCGCGCGTCCGACCAGGCCCAGCAGAAGAATCCCGTGGAGTACCGAAATCAGGTGCATGTTCAAGCGCATGTCGCCGTGGAAGATGTGGCTGAACTCGTGGGCAATAACGCCTTGCAGTTCGTCTCGAGACAGGTATTCGATTGCGCCACGCGTCACCCCGATCACCGCATCGCCGGGCGAGTGGCCCGCGGCGAAGGCATTGATCGCGTCATCATCCAGAACGTACACCGAAGGTACGGGCATGCCGGCGGCGATGGCCATCTCCTCGACCACGGCGATCACGCGCTTCTCGGCAAGGGTATCGGGCGAGACGATGGGCTGGCCACCGAGCCGGGTCGCTACGGCGTGCCCACCCTGGCGAAGTTGAAAAGCCTTGTATGCCCAGCCGACGAGCACGACGGCTATCACGAGACCGCCTACCCGCGACAAGACGAACATCGGATCATGCCGAACGGATGGGAAGGCCCAGAACACAGCAGCACAGGAAACCAGAACCAGCGAGACGACGGCCACCACCAACAGCAGGATCAGCCGGCTGGTATTGCGACGCGCCCGGTCCTGCTCTTCGAAGAAGTCCATGCCCGGCCTTTAGAAGCTGACGCGGGGTGCCTGCTGTAGCGCCTGACCCTCTTCGAAGGTCAGCAGTGCCGCATCCTCACCATGCCCCAACGCGCTCGCGAAGATCACCGGCGGGAAAGTCTGCCGGTAGGTGTTGTACTCCATCACCGCATCGTTGTACGCCTGGCGTGCGAAGGCCACACGGTTTTCGGTGCTCGACAGCTCTTCCGATAGCTGCTGCATGTTTTCGGATGCCTTGAGGTCGGGATAGGCCTCCATCGTCACGTTCAGCCGGCCGAGGCTGTGCCGAAGAGCGCCTTCGGCGGAGGCCAGTTGCCCCAGCGCAGCCGCATCACCGGGGTGCGCGGCCGCCGCGCCGAGACCTGCTACCGCCCCGGCCCGAGCCGCGGTCACCGCTTCAAGGGTTTCACGCTCGTGGGCGAGGTATGCCCGCGCCGTTTCGACGAGGTTGGGGATGAGGTCGTAGCGGCGTTTGAGCTGCACCTCGATCTGCGCGAATGCGTTGCGGTATCGAGCTCGGAGCGTCACCAATCGGTTATAGAGCGTGATGACGTACAGCACGGCCGCGGCAATGACGACCAGAGCGACAACGGTAGTGAGGCTCATCGAACGATTTCCCTGTCTGGACGAAGCGGCGCTGATGGTAACGAAAATGGTTGGGTCCCGTGAGTGCTTCGGTACGTATTGCTACATCGGCCGCTGAACCTTGGGCCGGACGGATTCTCGAATGTACAACATGTCACCGATGAGGTAGTCACTATGCAGGTTCTTGTTAACAGCCCTCAGTTGGAAGGCGGAGAGAGTCTCCAGGCTTGGGTCGGCGGTGTCGTGGCGGATCGCCTGGAGCGCTACAACGACCTGTTGTCCCGCGTTGAGGTGCACATCACCGACGAGAACGCCCACAAGGCAGGTGCGGACGACAAGCGCTGCCAGATCGAGGCGCGCCCGCGCAATCACCAGCCCGTCTCGGTCACGCACAAGGCCGAATCGGTCGACCTGGCTGTCAGCGGCGCTGCCGAGAAAATGCACCACGCGCTCGAGCATATGATGGGTCGGCTCAACGCCAAGGCCATGTCCTCCGGTGAACTGGACGATCCGTTGGCCGAGGAGAGCCGTGCAGAGGCCGATGCGCTGCTGCAGAAGGAATTCCTGGAGAAGCAGGAAGCGCTGGGCAAGGAGTGACGTTGTCTCGGGAGCCGGGCCATTGGCTCTGGCTCCTTTTTGTGCGTTAGCCGCACGCGTTCGCGTGCGGTCTCGATACAGGTGGAATCCAAACCATGAAAATTGACCTTTCCGGCAAAACAGCGCTGGTTACCGCGTCGACGGCCGGTATCGGCTTCTCGGCGGCACAGGGGCTGGCGGAGGCCGGCGCCCGCGTTGCGGTCAACGGGCGCACCCAGGCCTCGGTGGACGATGCAGTGGCGCGCCTGTCAAAAGCGGTTCCCGGCGCCGATGTCTTTGGCGTTGTCGCAGACCTCAGTGACGCTGACGGCGTCGCGCGTATTCGCGAGGCGATCGACGAACTCGACATTCTGGTGAACAACGCCGGTATCTACGGCGCGCAGGACTTCTTCGAGACAGGCGACGACGTCTGGGAGCGCTTCTTTCAGATCAACGTCATGTCCGGGGTCCGGCTGGCTAGAGCCTATTTACCGGCAATGGAAGCGCGGGGCTGGGGTCGAGTGGTCTTCGTGTCCTCCGAGTCGGCCCGCAACATTCCACCGGACATGATTCACTACGGCTTTACCAAGACAGGCCAGCTGAGTCTCGCGCGTGGCTTGGCAAAACGCATGGCGGGCACCGGCGTTACGGTCAACGCGGTACTGCCCGGGCCCACGCTGTCGGAGGGCCTGCGTAGCATGCTCAAGGACCAGGCCGAGCAGGAAGGCCGCAGCGTAGAGGACGTCGCAACCGACTTCGTCAAGGCCAATCGGCCAAGCTCCGTCATCCAGCGGGCTGCCCAGCCTGACGAGGTTGCCAGCATGATCGTCTACGTGTGCTCCATGCAGGCATCAGCGACTTCAGGCGCTGCCCTGCGAGTCGATGGCGGCGTTGTGGACGACATTGTCTGAAACATAAACGTCACCCATTCGGGGTGCTTACGTCGCGCACGGCTAGACAGATGAAGGCGGGTCGACCACGTTGAAAAGGGCCCGCGGTCCACGCAGGCGGCCGCACTAATTCGCCAGACAGGAGACCCTTCGATGCAGACGCGTCGCCAATTCGCACGATCCGCCGCATCCCTTGCCGCATTGGCGGCCCTGTCGCCCCTGTTGCCAGGCAGCGTCTGGGCGGCGCCGGCCGACGGGCTCATCACACGCACGATCCCGGGCACCGATGAAGCGCTGCCCATCATCGGATTGGGCACGGCGTCCAGCTTCAATGTTTCGCTGGATGACAAGGAAGCCATGAGTCCTCTTCGCGATGTCCTGCGGACGCTCGTGAACGGAGGCGGACGGCTCATTGATACCGCACCGAGCTATGGTCGCGCCGAAGCTGTAACTGGCGCGCTGGTCGGCGACGGCGGGCTGCGAAAGCGGACGTTCCTCGCAACCAAGGTGTCGTCGCAGGGCAAGCAGCGTGGCGCTGCGCAGATCGAAGCGAGCTTCAAGGCGTTACGCGCCGAAACGATCGATCTGATCCAGGTGCACAACCTTCAGGACACGGCCAATCAGTTGGCCCTGTTGCGCGAGCTCAAGCAGGAAGGGCGCGTGCGCTATATCGGTATCACGCATTATGTCGACTCGGCCCATGAGGATCTGATTGAGGCGATGGAGCGCGATAAGGTCGACTTCGTGCAATTCAATTACTCCGTCGGCGCGCGCAATGCCGAAAAGCGACTGCTGCCGTACTGTGTGGACAATGGCATCGCCACGCTGATCAATCGGCCGTTCCTGCGCGGTGACCTCTTCAACAAGGTGCGCGAGAAGCCGTTGCCGGATTGGGCGTCCGAGATCGACGTCACCACCTGGGCGCAGATGATGCTCAAGTTCGTGGTCGCTGCACCCGGCGTTACAGTGGCCATTCCTGCGACCTCGAATCCGCGCTACATGGCTGACAATCTCATGGCTGGTCAGGGCCGCATGCCTGATGACAAACAGCGGGAACGTATCGCGCAGCTGTTTGCCTGATCGTCGATGGAAGCGCCGACGATTGCCCGACGCCTTGCTCGCGCCGTCAACGCCCGGCCGGGTGAGCTCACACCTGCACTTGCCGGATTCGGCCTGTTTCTCTGTCTGTTCGCCGGCTATTTCATGCTGCGGCCCATCCGCGAGACGATGGGCATCATGGGTGGCGTCGACAACCTTCAGTGGCTATTCACGGCCACGTTCTTCGTCATGCTGGCTGCGGTGCCGGTCTTCGCCTGGCTGAGTTCACGTGTTCCCAGAGTTCGGCTCATCGACTGGGTGTACGGCTTCTTCAGCCTCAATCTGCTCGTATTTGCCGCCGTTTTTTTCCTGCACGAAGAAAACGTCTGGATCGCACGGGTGTTCTACGTCTGGCTGTCCGTTTACAACCTCTTCGTCGTATCGGTTGCCTGGAGCCTGATGGCGGACGTCTTCGATGCACCGCAGGCCAAGCGGCTCTTCGCCTTCATCGCGGCAGGCGCCAGTGTCGGGGGGCTCGTCGGGCCTGTCACGAGCGCGGCACTGGTGGGCCTGCTCGGCCATGGCGGCCTTGTCCTGATTTCAGCTGCGTTGCTGCTTGGAGCGCTCGGCCTCAAGCAATACCTCATGGGCTGGCGGGACGAGGGCGGAGCGGGGCGCCCGGGCGCTGTGGAAGCCGAGAGCCCGAAGCGCCCCATTGCCGGCAATCCCTTCAGTGGCCTGACACGCGTACTGGGATCGACCTACCTGCTGGGTATTGCCGCGTTCGTCATCCTCCTCGCCACGGTGAGTACATTCCTTTATTTCGAACAGGCGCGCCTTGTGGCTGAACGATTTCCCGATCGTGACGCGCAGGTGCGTGTGTTCGGCACCATTGATGCCGTTGTCCAGGCGGGTGCGTTGCTCTCACAAGTGTTCCTGACCGGGAGGGTCGCACAGCGATTGGGCGTACGCGTGCTGCTGGCGATCGTGCCTGCGCTGGTTTGCCTCGGGTTCGTTGGACTGGCGCTGGCGCCAACGTTCGCCATGCTGGCCGGCCTCATGATCGTCCGGCGTATTGGCGAGTATGCGTTCGTAAGGCCCGGCCGAGAGATGCTGTTCGCGCCGTTGGATGCCGAGAGCAAGTACAAGGCGAAGAACTTCATCGACACGGTGGTCTATCGTGCCGGTGATGCCATCAGCGGCTGGGCCAAGAGCCTGCTCGATATGCTGGGGCAGGGCGCCTGGCTCGCAGCCATGATAGGTGCCCTGTGCGCGGCGGTATGGGGTGCGCTCGGCTGGTATCTTGGCGCACGTGCGGACAGAACACCGCATACGCCGTCGCCGTCTCGGCGCCCTGAACACCGCGCTCACTGATCACCGATATCGATGGTCATCATCGTGAAATCCGAGTATTCGCCAGCCGGTGTCTCCCTTAGCATGCGCAGCATCGTAAACAACCGGGAATTGCCTCATGACCGTTGATGAAGCCATCGTCAGCCGCCGCGCCATCAAGCAGTACGATCCTGCCTTCACCTTGAGCGAGACCGAAAAGGATGAACTGCTCAAGGCTGCCCTGTATGCGCCATCGGCCTTCAATCTGCAGCATGTACGACTGGTTGAAGTCAGTGATCCGCAGTTGCGTGCGCAGATTCGCGAAGTGGGCTGGGGTCAGGCGCAGATGACTGACGCGTCCATGCTGGTCGTAATTTGCGCGCAGGTCGACAGCTGGGAAAAGAATGCCCGTCGTGTATGGGATGGCGCCCCGGTCGAGGTACAGGACTATATGGCTGGCGCCATTGATACCTACTACCGCGGCAAGCCGCAGGTTCAGCGTGACGAAACCATGCGCAGCTGTGGCCTGGTCGCCCAGACACTGATGCTGGCCGCGCGCGGGAAGGGCCTGGATTCCTGCCCAATGGATGGATTCGATTTTGACGCCGTCGCTGAGCTCATCAAGCTGCCAGACAACCATGTGATCGGCCTGATGGTCGCAATCGGCAAAGGTATGGTTCAGGCCAAGCCACGCGTAGGCAAATTGCCCTACGAACAGGTCATTCTGCGTAACACCTTCTGACTCGACACCGACGCCGAAGCGCAGCATCGTGAACGCTTCATGTAACAATCATGAAGTTTTTATGAAAGCGGACGGACCCCTCTAGCTCGCGGCAGGAGGGGCCGTTACGCTCGTGGGCTCACTTGCTTCGGATGTCCTGCCATGTCGTTTCGGATTCGCGCGGGCAAAAAGGCTGCCCGCGAAGTCGTACGTGTCGCTGACAAGCGACTTGCCAAAGCTGCACAGTCCCTCCGCACGGATACGCCCAAGGGCGTTCACGACGCGCGCAAGCGGTTGAAGGAAACGCGTGCCCTGTTCCGTCTCGTGCGCCAGCCCCTTGGGCAATCCTTTGCTGATTGGAACACTGCGCTTGGCGACCTCGGCCGTCAGCTATCGGCGCAGCGCGACGCAGCGGCAATGGTTGAGGCATGGGACCGCCTTGCCGAGCTGGACCGTCGTCGTTTTTCCTCTGCGGCCATGAAGCGCATCCGTGAACGCTTGGTACAGCGTATCGAGACCGCGCCCGAAGCGGAAGAAAGCCGCGTGCAGACGGCCGAAGCCCTCGAGGTGATGCGCGTCCAACTCCGGGATCTGTCACTCAAGCGCGCTGGATTCAAGCTCTTCGTGGCAGGTGTCGAGAAAAGCTATCGGGACGGTCGCAAAGCGCTCAAGGCAGTACGAAAGTCACCGGGTCATGATGAGGTGCGCCACGATTGGCGCAAGCGTGTGAAGGACCATTGGTATCAGGTGCGCCTGCTGCGGGAGGCCTGGCCGGCGCAATTCGATGCGCGGGAAGCCTCGCTCGACGAGCTGGCGGAATACCTGGGCGAGGATCATGATCTGTTCGTGCTGAAGACACTGATCAACGACCAACCGGCCTTGTTCGGCGCCGCGAATACGCGTCAGGCTATCGGCGATACCATCGCGCAGCGCCAGCGTGAGATCTACGTGGATGCGGTCAGGCTCGGCCGCAGGCTCTATGCGGATCGACCCGAAGCCTTGGTTAAGCGATGGTCGCGCTACTGGTCGATTACGCAGGAACAGGCTCGGCAAAGCAAGGCTGAGCAGCGTGGTGGAAACAGCGCCTGATCGCCTGATGCAGTAGGTACGTGTGTTTATGCGCTGCAACGTGTTACAGCACCCCTGTCGACGGATTGGGTCTCATACTGGAACGTGACCGGATTCTCCACGACCGGCGTAGGCAGCCAGACCGGGTTGAGCGTTTCCACGGCCCAGTCAACTACGTCGGTTCGCACGGACGCCCGTTTTCGACTGTCCCGGACCCGAGACTGAATGGTGCAAGAAAGTTTCTATCTGCTGGGCTACGTTGCCGCCAGCATCCAGCTGTTGGGATTGGTAGCTGCCGTACACGCGGTTTTCACCGTCCGCACGTCCCAGGGCGCGATCGCCTGGGCCATTTCCCTCGTATTCATGCCCTACCTGACGTTGGTGCCCTACCTCGTCTTCGGGCGCAGCCAGTTCGATGCGTATATCCGTTCGCGCCGTCGCGCCAACCGCGAGATGCGCGAAGCGATGACGGCGCTCGATTGGCGGCCCTGGATCGAAGAGGCGCTTGCCGTTCCGGATACGGACGAGCAGCCTCATCCATTCCGCCCCTATGCGCGCCTGACGAACATGCCGAGCCTTGCTGGCAACAGCGTTCGCCTGCTGGTCAACGGCACCGAAACGTTCGATGCCATCATCGAGGCGATTGCCAAGGCGCAAAACGTCGTCCTTGTGCAGTTCTTCATCATCCACGACGACGTCATCGGGCGGCGCCTGCAGGCCGCATTGCTCGAACGGGCAGCAGCTGGAGTCGCGGTGTACCTGCTTTACGACAGCATCGGCAGCCATGCGCTCTCGCGTGCCTACGTAGCCGAACTCGAAGCAGCCGGAGTACAGGTGCGGGGCTTCAAGGCGCGTGGGGGTGTCATCAACCGGTTCCAGCTCAACTTCCGCAACCACCGCAAGATCGTGGTCATCGATGGCCAGGTGGGCTTCGTGGGTGGGCACAACGTAGGGGACGAGTACCTCGGCGGCAAGCCCAGGCTCTCACCCTGGCGTGATACCCATATCGAATTGCGTGGGCCGGTGCTGGCGTGCCTGCAGGAGTCCTTCGCGGAAGACTGGTACTGGGCCACCCGAAAGCTGCCACCGTTGCTGTTGCCAGAGGCGTATGCCGAGCAGGACGACATGGTCTGCCAGGTCGTGTGCAGCGGTCCGGCGGATCCCGCCGAAACGGGCTCGCTTCTCTTCGTCCAGGCCCTCAATGCGGCGCGCCAGCGCGTCTGGATAACGAGCCCCTACTTCGTCCCGGATGAGGCCGTGTTTTCAGCCATGCGGCTGGCAGTGCTTCGCGGCGTCGAGGTACGGCTGCTGCTGCCATCACGCCCGGATCATCGCATCGTCTATGCCGCATCCAGCCTTTACGCCCTTGAAGCTGCGCGAATGGGGGTCCGGGTCTTCCGTTATCAGCCGGGTTTCCTTCATCAGAAAGTGGTGCTTGTCGATGACGAGATCGCTGCAGTCGGCAGTGCGAATCTGGACAACCGTTCGTTCCGGTTGAATTTCGAAGTGATGGTGCTAACCGCCGACACGGTCTTCGCCGACAGCGTAGCCCGCATGCTGGAAGCGGACTTCGAGGATTCGGTCGAGGTGGACCCTGATCACGACACCAAACCTGCTCGGATTCAGCAGCTGGGGATGCGTGTCGCGCGGCTTGTTGCGCCGGTGCTGTGACGCCGCGTTGCGCGCCGGTTGCATCCCGGGCGCTGAAGGAGTCGAATGGCCCTATACCGTCGGGCGCCCTTGCCGGCCCGGCTCGATCAACCCGTGGCCCCCAATCGTCACGATCACGAGATAGCCAATGCCCCTACGTAACACCATCAACGCATCCGTATCGCCGAAAGGCAGTCTCGAAACCCTGTCACAGCGTGAAGTCCAGCAACTGCGGGAAACGGGCTCCGGCAGCGTGTACTCGCTGTTCCGCCAGTGCGCGCTGGCGATCCTCAACACTGGATCACACAGTGACAATGCCAAGACGATTCTCGAGGCGTACCCCGATTTCGAGGTCAAGATTCACCAGCAGGACCGCGGTATACGGCTGGAGTTACTGAACGCACCGGGTGATGCCTTCGTCGACGGCGAGATGATCGCCAGCACCCGCGAGATGTTGTTCAGCGCCTTGCGCGACATCGTCTACACCCAGAGCGAGCTGGAAAACAAACGCGTCGACACCGAGTCCTCCAACGGGCTGACCGACTACGTGTTCCACCTCCTGCGCAACGCCCGCACGCTGCGCGCGGGTGCCGAGCCCAGGATGGTCGTGTGCTGGGGCGGCCACTCCATCAGCACCGAGGAATACAAGTACACCAAGCGGGTCGGCCATGAGCTTGGCCTGCGCGCGCTCGACGTCTGCACCGGTTGCGGTCCAGGCGTGATGAAGGGCCCGATGAAGGGGGCAACCATTGCCCACGCCAAGCAGCGCATTACGGGCGCTCGCTACCTGGGCCTGACCGAGCCCGGCATCATCGCGGCCGAGGCGCCAAACCCCATCGTCAACGAGCTGGTGATCCTGCCGGACATCGAGAAGCGCCTCGAGGCGTTCGTTCGCGTTGGCCACGGCATCATCATCTTCCCGGGCGGTGCCGGTACGGCGGAAGAATTCCTCTACCTGCTGGGCATCCTCATGCACCCGGATAACAGGGATCTGCCGTTCCCGCTGATCCTGACCGGTCCCCAGAGCGCCGAGCCCTACCTGCAACAGCTGCACGATTTCATCGGTGCCACGCTGGGTGACGAAGCCCAGAAGCGCTACGTGCTGATCCCGAACGATCCCGCCGAAGTCGCCCGTCAGATGGCCGCCGGGATCAAGGCCGTGAAGCAGTTCCGCCGCGAGCGTAACGACGCGTTCCACTTCAACTGGCTGCTCAAGATCGACGAGAGCTTCCAGCACCCGTTCGAGCCTACTCACGAAAACATGGCAAGCCTCAACCTGACCCGCAACCAGCCCGTGCACGAGCTGGCCGCCAACCTGCGGCGCGCCTTCTCCGGCATCGTGGCGGGTAACGTGAAGGCACACGGCATCCGCCTGATCGAGGAGCATGGCCCGTACGAGCTGCGCGGGGAAAAGCGCATCATGGATCCCCTCGATCGTCTGCTGCAGGCCTTCGTCGAGCAGCATCGCATGAAGCTGCCTGGCGGCTCTGCGTACGTACCGTGCTATCGCGTGGTGAGTTGATTACACAGGATCCATCCCATGGACAGACAGGCCTTTGTCGATAGGCTGCGCAGCGAGGTCTCGGGTTTGCTTGGGATCTATGCATTCGGCAGTCGGATTTCCGGTGATGCGAACGCAGCCAGCGACCTGGACCTTGCCATCCTGGTCGAGGGTTACGCTGACCCCATGCAGCTCTGGACGCTATCGGGTGATCTGGCTGAGATCGCCGGATGCCCGGTCGATCTGCTCGACTTGCGTCGCGCCTCCACCGTCATGCAGTACCAGGTTCTGACCACTGGAGAGCGCTGGTGGGCATCCGGCGTGGAGGCGGGGCTTGTCGAATGCGCGATGTTGAGCGAGAAGCTCGAGCTCGACCGTGCGCGTGCGGGTCTTCTCGACGACATCCAGCGGGAAGGGCATGTTTATGGTTGATGATGTGGTGTTGAACAAGGCGGCGTCCATTGAGCGCTGCGTTGCCAGGGCACGAGAAGAATATGCGCGCGACCCTTCAAGCTTCGGGGAAGACTACACGCGACAGGATGCGGCGATACTGAATGTCCAGCGCGCCTGCGAGGCGGCTCTGGATATGGGGCAGCACATGATCCGTCGCGAGCGCTTGGGTTTGCCACAGAGTTCGCGTGACGTCTTTGGCCTCTTGGCACGGGCAGGTCGTATACCAGAACCGCTGAGTGAATCCCTCAAGCGCATGGTGGGATTCCGCAACATTGCGGTACACCAGTACCAGGATCTGCAGCTGCCGATCACAATTGCCATCATCACGCAGCATCTGGACGATTTCCTGACCTATTCCCGTCTCCTGCTACAGCAGGGGGCTCAGAACAACAACAAGAAGGATTGATATGGCGCATTCCAAGATTGCACTCGTGACGGGCGCATCCCAGGGCATCGGCAAGGCCGTTGCGTTGGCGCTCGCAGAGGAAGGCTACACCGTGGTGGCCGCGGCGCGCAGGCTCGAGCCTCTGCAAGCGCTGGCTGCCGAAGCAGCGGGGCAGGGGCATGACATCCTGCCGGTGGCCTGCGACGTCACCGAAGAAGGCAGCGTCGAGGCACTCTTCGACCGGATCAGCGACAGCTACGGGCGACTGGACCTGCTGTTCAACAATGCCGGTGTCGGTGCCCCCGCCGTTCCCATCGATGAGCTGGCGCTCGACGCCTGGCACCGAGCGGTCGATACCAATCTTACGGGCGTATTCCTGTGCAGCCGCGCGGCGTTTCGTCTTATGCGGCGCCAGCAGCCGCAAGGCGGGCGCATCATCAACAACGGTTCGATCTCGGCACATGCGCCGCGACCATTCAGCGCGCCCTATACCGCGACCAAGCACGCCGTGGCCGGGCTCACCAAGGCGCTGTCACTCGATGGGCGTGCGTTTGATATCGCCTGCGGTCAAATCGATATTGGCAATGCTGCGACCGAAATGACCGAAGCCATGGCCGTCGGTGTATTGCAAGCCAATGGCGAAAAGGCGGCGGAGCCGCGGATCGACCTCAAGCATGTCGCTGATGCCGTGCGCTACATGGCAAGCCTGCCGCTCGATGCGAATGTTCAAACACTCACCGTCATGGCGACGAAAATGCCGTTCGTGGGGCGTGGATAGTCGTTGGGTAGTGGCGAAAGGTTAGAAGCGACCGGACCGATGCAGTTCGGTCGTCTTCAGTCTCGGGCAGCACGCATGCTCTGATAGGTCAGGGCGTGTTTTGCGATGCCTCGGCGGCGTCTGCCGCGGCTTTTTCGGCCTCTTCGCGCGCACGGTCTGCTTCGAATTGAGCCTTCTGCGCATTACGTGCATGTTCCAGCGCGCCATCCAACCCGGTGGTCAGCGCGGGTGCGCTGGGCATCAGGCTGCGGGCGTGGCTGAGCGCCTTGGTCGCACCGTCCATGTCGCCCGCCTGCAAGGCACGCCGACCCTGCTGCAGGTACGCATCGTAAAGGCGGCGCTGGTATTGCTCGGTGCGTGGATCGTGCTCGGCTTCGGCTGGCATCGCGTTCAAGCGGATCTGCGCTTCACCATACCGGCCAGCTTCCAGGCTTTGCTCCACGCGCGCATAGTCAGCGGCCAACGGATCGGGTGCCTCCTTGGGACTCAGCTGGCAAGCGGAAAGCAACAGGGTGAAGGCGATGACGCACACGGAACGACTTGAAGGCGAGCTCATCACGGACCTCGGAGGGTAGGACGGAAAACGCGCCATCCTACCATGCGGCATAAACGGGCAGGCAGCGGCCGGTTCGGCGACCATCCAACCGCGCTCTGATACAGGTCAAGGCCCTACCCCCGGTGACCGCCTATGCTGGTCCTGTCCGGATCGAAAGGAGCACCGTCATGGCCACGCAAACCCCAGCCAATAGCGACCCTCGGGACACCCGCATAACGTTGCCCATCGGCTTGATGTTCGGGGTGGCCGGGCTGCTTGCCGTGCTGTGCCTGCCGTTGCCGGCAGACCTTCCCTTGGCCGGGCAGCGCGTCCTTGCCGTACTGGTCTTCGCCGTGATCGTGTGGATCACGGAGGCCGTGTCGTACGAAGCGAGCGCCATCATCATCACAACCCTGATCGCGCTATTGGTGGGCACCGCACCCGTCATCGGCCAGCCCGATCACGTCTACGGCACATCAGCGGCCATTGGCATGGCGCTCACCGGCTTTTCGAGCCCCGCCTTGGCGCTGGTTGCGGGCGCCCTGTTCATCGCGGCGGCCATGACCCATACCGGGCTGGACAAGCGTATTGCATTGGTCACGCTCTCCCGCGTGGGCACGCGACCTCGCAACATCCTGATTGGCGCCATCGTCGTCACGATTCTGCTCAGCCTCGTTGTCCCGAGTGCGACCGCGCGCAGTGCCTGTGTAGTGCCCATCATGCTTGGTGTCATCCTGGCTTTCGGGATCGACCGTCGTTCCAACCTGGCGGCCGCCATGATGATCGTCGTCGCGCAAGGCACCAGCATCTGGAATATTGGCATCCAGACGGCAGCCGCGCAGAACCTGCTCACCGTTGGCTTCATGGACAAGATCCTTGGTGAACGGGTGAGCTGGATCGATTGGTTCATCGCAGGCGCGCCGTGGGCGGTGCTGATGTCTGGCGTGCTGCTGGTGGTGGTTCTGAAACTGCTGCCACCGGAGCAGGACGGGGTGTCGGGCGGCAAGGACGCGATCGCGGGCCAGCTCCGCGAACTGGGCCCGATGACCGGGCCGCAAAAGCGATTACTGGGCGTTTCGCTGATCCTGCTGGCGTTCTGGGCCACTGAAGGCAAGCTTCACAATCTCGATACCACGACCACTGCGTATGCCGGTTTGGTCTTCCTGATGCTTCCTCACGTAGGCGTCATGGCCTGGAAGGATGTGCAGTCGCGGATTCCATGGGGGACAGTGATCGTCTTCGGCGTCGGCATCAGTCTTGGTACCGTGCTGTTGACCACGCAGGCTGGCCAGTGGCTGGGAACGCAGGTCGTGACACGCACAGGCTTGGACAGCCTCGGTCCGATGGGCATCTTCGCCGTGCTGTCGGCCTTCCTGATCCTGATTCACCTGGGTTTTGCCAGCGCGACAGCCCTGACGTCCGCGCTGATCCCGATCCTGATGTCGGTACTGCAGACCCTGCCAGGCGAATTCAATCGGCTGGGGATGACGATGCTGCTGGGGTTCGTGGTCAGCTATGGATTCATCCTGCCGATCAACGCGCCGCAAAACATGGTCTGCCTGGGCACGGACACATTCAACGCCCGCCAGTTTGCAAAAGTGGGCATCGTTGTCACCGTGATCGGCTACCTGCTGATGCTGGTATTCGCCAAGACCTGGTGGGCCTGGCTGGGCTGGATCTAGGCGCTGTACGAAGTGCCTGCGCTTGGTGATGCTTCGTTGAAAACGGGTTTGGAAGGCTCATTTACAGCACGTAAAGTCCGCTTCCACCCGTTTTTGCTTCGCCTGACCTTCGCTCATACAGAACCTAGTGGGCTGCTGCTGAGCCAGTCGAGGCATTGCGCCGCAGATCGAGCTGCCAGGCGCGCAGTCCATAGACGGCGAGCGCAATGAAACCGCCGTACAACGCGGCGGTGAGATACAGGTCCTTGTAGGCGAAAAGGCCAACGTAGATCACATCCAGCACGATCCACAGCCACCAGCTCGCAAGGTACTTGCGCGCGGCCCAGAAGCTGGCAACGAGGCTGAAGCTGGCCAACAGCGCATCGAGCCAAGGCACGGCCGCATCGGTCAGCGTGTGCATCGCGGCGCCCAGAAGCACGCCACCCACCAGCCCCAGTGCGAGTGAAGTAACGGCAGTTGCTCGCGCCAAGCGTTGCGCATGAACGCGGCCCCCATCATCCATCCCCAGGCTCCACTGCCACCAGCCGTAGCCCTGCATTACAACGAAGGCAAGCTGAAGCAACATGTCCGAGTACAGCTTCACCTCGAAGAATATCCACGCATAGAGCAGCACGGCGACGATGCTGACGGGCCAGCACCACCGTACGCGCTGCGCGGTGAGCCAGACGCCCGCGACGTTGACGATGACAGCGAGAATTTCCAGAAACGACATAAGACTTCCAGTGGCGCTGGCGCGCCTTAACCGTGGTGCGACGACCAGCGCCGCAGGTGATCCAGCAGGCGCCTGCCCTCAGGTGCATGAAACCAGCGCGCATGATCGACGAGGTAGGCATAGGCGAGGTCGGCGTTGGCGCGCGACCCTACCACGTCCTCGAAGTAGAGCAATTCCGATAGCGCGAAATCACCGTGCACCACTGGCAGTAGATCCGCCAGCAATGCGACGGCCTCTGTGTCGAGGGGCGCGATGCGCGTATATCCGGCCAGCAACGCGTCTACGGCGTCCAGGTCGGCGGATACCGAAAGGCTGCTGTCCAACTCGAGCCATGGCACCGTGTTGCGTTCGAGCGCCGTTGCCAGGTCGAAGAGCGCGAAGGTACGGTCAGCGAGGCCGAAATCCAGCACGCTCGCCACGTCGTCGCCCTGCCAGAGCAGATTCGAGGCATGCCAATCATTGTGTGTCCAAAGCGGGGCGATCCGCGCCAGTCGCGGCAACAGCTGGCGCTGGAAGGGCAGGATCGTGTCTTCAAGATCGGCCCGCCAGGCACGCGTCGCCAGGTAGCGATCCATTGCCGGGTGCGCACGGGACCATACGTCTATGGCCGCGAGTGGATCAGGCTGGCCAAACACTGCCAGATTGGCGATCAGAACGGGCGCCTTCCGGGCAGGGGCGTCGAAGCCTTCCGAGGCGCGGTGGAGCCGTGCCAGTGCAGTCCCGGCCGCTTCGGCGTGCTTGAGACTCTGGAACGGTGTCCAGGACAGTGCATCCCGGTAGAGGTCTTCGCCGGGCGCGATCGGTAAAACCTCGTATGTCCATTCGCCCAACTCGATCGCGGATTGGCCATTGCTGTCCGGCAATGGCGCCGCAACCTGGGCCCCGCGTGAATGGAGGTGCCGCGCGAAGGCCTGTTCCTCCGCCAACCATGCACCTGTCCGTACCTGGCGATGATGGCGCTTGACGATTACAGCGCGAACCGACGTGGTGACACGGGCCGCGGCTGAAAAGGGACGTGGGCTATGCCAGCTGATCGTTTGTACCGGCCCCAGCCCGGGGAAGCGTCGAAGCACGCGTTCCACTTCATCGGCGGCAAGCGGTGGCCAGTCCGGCTCGACGGGTTCCAGCCCCATGCCGTGTGCACTATGACGGTCGCCGCTCATGTGGGAATCCACCTATATGAAAGGCGACCATTCTCGCTCAAGCCGGCATGGTGCGCGACGATCCTCAGAAGCCGCCCTTTGCCCTCAGCTCGGCCCAGCCTCGCTCGACATCCGCTATCAAGGTCTTGTCGTCCAGCCCGACCAGACGGCCCGCCTGCTTGAGGATGCGCCCACCTGCGATCACGGTATCCACATCGCCCGGCTGCACGGACTGCGTGACGATCGCGGTTGCGTCAGTAAGCGGGACAGTGCCCAACCGGCGCGCGTCGATCATGACCAGGTCCGCCCGCTTGCCCACGGTGATCGAGCCGACCGAATCGGCCATGCCGAGATCGCGTGCACCGCCAAGGGTGGCCCAATGAAGGACGTGCTCAGGCTTCAATGCCAGCTGGTCCTCGCTCATGCCGGTGGCGAGATTGAGTGTCAGGCGCATGATCGAAAAATAATCAGCGTTGCCGGCCAGCGGCGTATTGTCCACCGACAGGCTGATTTCCACGCCTGCCTCATGCAAGCGCATGATGGGCGGCAGCCCGTAACCCACGCGCATCTCGGTAAAGGGGCTCAGGCTGACCGGCGAGCCATACTGCTTGATGACACGCAGGTCTTCGGCATCAGCGTGCGTGACGTGAACCAGCTGAACGTCCGGGCCAAGCAAACCGCGCTCGGCCAGCGCCTGAATGGCCCGCTTCTTCTGCATCTCCCGGCTGACCGCGATATGCGTCGTCATGGGTAAACCCTGCTCTCGGCCGAATGCCCACTCACGTGTCCAGACGGCCTCGTCCGTGCGCTCCGGGCCGCGGAAGCAAAGGCCGTAGTGCCAATCGGGGTGGGACTCGACGAGCGGCCGCATGCGCAAGGCGTCATCGAAGTCCATCAGCTCGTCAGCGCCCAGCGTTTGTGGATAACCGTAGGAGAAGCGGCCACCCAGCCCGCTTTCCTTCAACGCCTGCCATTCGGCATCGGCGTACGCGGGGCCAGCAATGTTATGTGCCCAGTTATTCACAGTCGTGATGCCGCTGTTGATGGCCTCGGCTGCGGCGAGCCGTACGCCCAGGTAGGCGTATTCCGGCGCGTAGCCGGTGTTGATCTTCTTCATCGCCTCGGCAAACGGCTCACCAGAGGGCATGGGCACGAAGCTGCGCGCGATGCTGTTCCACATGTGCCAATGGGTATCGACCAAGCCGGGTATCACGATCATGCCGCGGCCATCGATCATGCGAGCGCCGTTGGGCGCAAGGTTCTTGCCGACGCCCTGGATGCGGCCGTTTTCGACCCGTACATCGCCCGTAAGCTCGCCCAGTTCCGAGTCCATGGTAATGATGTGTGCATTCTGGATGATCAGGGTTTCAGGCGACGGCATCCCCGGCTCGGCACTGGCTGGGCGCGATGATTGCGCCGGCTCTGACTGGGCAAACGCGTCACGTCCGACGAGCGATGCCAGCATCGCCCCTGCGATGCCGCCGCTACCCGCCTTGAGCACGGCGCGGCGTTTCCAGAAATGGGTGTAGTGGCGTTCATCGGACATGAGGCATCCCTCCGCATTCGGTTCGATTTGTACAGAACGTGTGAAACGCTCAGGCCAGAGCGGTTCAAGCGAAGCGGTGAACGGCCGTTACCGGATGTGACCATTAGCAATATGGCCTGCCATCTTCACGGCGACACGTAGAAAAAACCCCGCCGAAGCGGGGTTCTTTTTGCTGCAGGTGTAACTTAGGCTGGAACGGACGCGATCTTCGGCATGCGAGCCCAGACGCGGTGCTGGGCCATCGCTGCGAAGAAGTCCTGTTGCAGCGATTGGGCGCTTTCGCCGCCGAGCAGGCCGGCATCGGCGTCCAGTCCAAGCTTGGCGATCAGGTCCTTCGCCTCGCCGGCCAGGGCAATTGCCTTGAGGTGCTTGTACGCTTCATAAAGGTAATGCTTGGCCGCTCCGCTAGCCGCGAATGCCTGCGCGGCCTGCGCACCGCCGGCTACGAACACGGCATCGAATGCCACAGAAGGCATGCCATCGGCCGACGCGTCGACAGCGATTTCGCCGCCTTCCGCACTCGTCACCGGGGCAGACGTCGGGCCCAGCACCTTGGCATGCGCACCTTCGGCTTTGAGGGCCGCCTTCATCGCGTCCACGTCGGCTGCCTTCGAGCCATCGGCCACCAGCAGCGCAACCTTGAAGCCCTTGATGTTGCCGGACAGCAGATTGAGCTGGCTGAGCGCAGGCGACTTCTCAATGGAAATCTTGCGTGGCTCGACGGTGCCCTTTGTCGGCGCGGGGATACCCAGATTGGCCGCGACCTTCGCCGCAAGGTCCAGATCGATATTGGCCAGGATCTCATTAACCTGCCGCTCGCGAATCCACACACGTTCTACCTTGCCCAGTTCGAAGCTGTACGCATCGATCACGTGCTGCTGTTCGGCTTCGGAGAGGCTGCGGTAGAAGAGTGTGGCCTGTGAGAAGTGATCGCCGAAGCTTTCACTGCGCTCGCGGACCTTGTGCGCATCGACGCGCTCCTGATAAGTCTCGAAGCCGCCGTCCACCGGACCTGCTGGCGTTTCCTTCGGCCAGCCTCCATCGATCGAGTTTGGCTCGTAGGAGGCGCGGCCCTTGTTGATGGTCATGCGATGCGCGGCATCGCGCTGATCGTTGTGATTTGGCGCGACCGGGCGGTTAACGGGGATTTCGTGGAAGTTCGGCCCGCCCAGACGGCTGATCTGCGTGTCGGTGTAGGAGAACAGGCGGCCCTGTAGCAGCGGGTCATTGGTGAAGTCGATCCCCGGCACGATGTGACCTGGGCAGAACGCAACCTGCTCGGTCTCGGCAAAGTAGTTGTCCGGGTTGCGATCCAGAACAAGCTTGCCCAGCGGTGTGATGGGCACGAGTTCTTCGGGAATGATCTTGGTAGCGTCGAGCAGGTCCCAATCGAACTTGTGCTCGTCTTCTTCAGGAATGACCTGTACGCCAAATTCCCACTCGGGGTAGTCGCCGGACTCGATCGCTTCCCACAGATCGCGTCGGTGAGCGTCGGTATCCTTGCCCGCAAGCTTCTGCGCTTCGTCCCAGACGAGTGAGCGAACGCCTTGCAACGGCTTCAAGTGGATCTTGACGAAGCTGGCCTTGCCCTCGCTGTTGATGAATCGGAACGTGTGGACGCCAAACCCCTGGATGCTGCGCAGGTTTACCGGGATGGCCCGGTCGGTCATTGTCCACAGCACCATGTGCGCAGACTCCGGCACGAGGGAGACGAAATCCCAGAACGTGTCGTGGGCACTGCCGCCGGTGGGGATTTCGTTGTGCGGCTCGGGCTTCACCGCATGGACGAAATCGGGGAATTTCACGGCGTCCTGGATGAAGAAGACCGGCATGTTGTTGCCGACCATGTCCCAGTTGCCTTCGTCGGTGTAGAACTTGATCGCGAAGCCGCGGACGTCACGAACCGTGTCACCGGAACCACGCGGACCCTGCACGGTGGAAAAGCGAACGAAGACGGGCGTCTTTTTCGCCGGGTCGCGGAACAGTGCTGCCTTGGTCAGGTTCGAGAAATCCTGGTAGGGCTGGAAGTAGCCATAGGCGCCGGTGCCGCGTGCATGGACGATGCGCTCCGGAATGCGCTCGTGGTCGAAGTGCGTGATCTTCTCACGCATGATGAAGTCTTCGAGCAGCGATGGGCCGCGCGAACCCGCCTTGAGCGTGTTCTGGTTGTTGGCGATTTTCACGCCATGATTGGTACGAAGCGCCTCACCGGTCGCATCGGAGCGGTATTGCTTCAGCTGCTCGATCTTGGGCGTCACGTTCTGTCGGTCAAGCGTGTCGGTCCCCGCCATTTCGCTCTGGCCGGGCTTCTTCGAATCGTTCATCAGGGTTACCTCGTCTCGGAAAAGGCGTCGCCGTTGGGCATCGGCGCTTCGTTGTGCTTATAAGGGGACTGATACGAGACGGCGTCGTTCCGCTGTTGCGGCCTGAAACCCAAGCGTCCGACGAGGGGGTGTCGAACATTGTCTTATGCCGAATTCGCGGGACCGGTGAACAACAAACACTAAGCGCAGGTCCCTAAAACCGTTAGAATGCGCGGCCCCTGTGGCCTACCGCCACGATCCCTTTACCGAGAGCTTCGATACCCTCGTGATTGCGTTTCATCACGTCCACAAGACCTACAAGGCCAATGGCCGGGAGATCCCCGCGCTCAAGGCTACCGACCTGACCATAAACGACGGCGAAATCTTCGGCCTGATTGGACATTCCGGCGCCGGCAAGAGCACCTTGCTCCGCTTGATCAATCGCCTTGAAGACCCGTCCGGTGGGCGCATCGTCGTCGATGACGAAGACGTCACGGCACTGTCGTCCACGGGCCTGCGCGCGTATCGCCGCCGTATTGGCATGATTTTCCAGCACTTCAACCTGCTGTCTTCGAAGACGGTCGCGGGCAATGTGGCGATGCCGCTCGAACTTGCCGGTGAGCATTCGCGCGCCGAGATTGCCGAGCGAGTAGCGCAGTTGCTGGCGCGTGTGGGTTTGGCCGACCAGGCCATGAAGTATCCGGCGCAGTTGTCCGGTGGCCAGAAGCAGCGTGTCGGCATTGCTCGCGCACTTGCAACCGGGCCGCGCATCCTGCTGTGCGACGAGGCGACCAGCGCGCTGGACCCACAGACGACGTCACAGGTATTGCAGCTGTTGGCCGAGATCAATCGTGAGTTGAAGCTGACGATCGTACTCATCACCCACGAGATGGACGTGATCCGCCGTGTCTGCGATCGCGTTGCCGTGATGGACGCCGGCGAGATCGTCGAGCAGGGGACGGTGGCAGATGTCTTCCTGCATCCCCAGCATCCGACCACGCAGCGCTTCGTCATGGAGTCCGAACACATCGACGAGGATTCGCAACGCGATGACTTCGCCCATGTGGAAGGGCGGATCCTTCGCCTCACGTTCCGTGGCGATGCTACCTATTCGCCCTTGCTGGGACGTGTCTCGCGAGAGAGCGGTATCGACTACAGCATCCTGGCCGGCCGGATCGACCGCATCAAGGACGATCCCTATGGCCAATTGACGCTCGCCCTCACCGGCGACAACAACCAGATCGAGGCGGCCATGGCGATGTTCCATGCCGCGGATGTGCATGTGGAGGTGCTGCGCTGATGGACGAACTACTGACGCGCTTCTTCCCGAATGTGTATTGGGACGAGATCTGGCAAGGCACCGTCGACACCCTGTGGATGATTGCTGGCTCCATGCCGTTCACGGTGCTGATCGGTCTGCCGTTGGGCATCGTGCTGTTCCTGACCGGGCCACGCCAGCTGCTGGCACAGCCGGCGCTCTATGGCGTGCTGTCATTCGTCGTGAACGTGCTGCGCTCGATACCGTTCGTGATTCTGCTGATCCTCATGATCCCGCTGACCGAGATGATCGTTGGCACCTCCCTGGGCGTTGCCGGCGCGATCCCGCCGCTGGTCGTGGGGGCCGCCCCGTTCTTCGCGCGCCTGGTTGAAACGGCGCTGCGCGAAGTCGAGCGGGGTATCATCGAAGCCACGCAGGCCATGGGCGCGAGCCTCTGGCAAATCATTTTCCGGGCGTTGCTGCCAGAGGCCATGCCTGGCCTTGTCGCGGCGATCACGGTGACCGCAATTACGCTGGTCTCCTACACCGCGATGTCCGGCCTGATCGGCGGCGGTGGCCTGGGTGACCTCGCGGTGCGCTACGGTTATCAGCGTTACCAGCCCGATGTCATGTTCATCACCGTCGTGCTGCTGATCATTCTGGTGCAGGTGCTCCAGAGTGTCGGCGACCGGCTGGTCGTGTTCTTCTCCCGCAAGTGACCTAACAACTATCCGAAAGGGACTGTTCTCATGAAAAAACTGTTCGCTGCCCTGGCTGCCGCTGCAGCCATCACCACCGCCCATGCTGCGGAGAAACTGGATATTGCGGCTACGCCTGTACCGCACGCCGAAATCCTGGAATTCGTGAAGCCGATGCTGGCCAAAGAAGGCGTCGAGCTGAACGTTCGCGTCTTTACCGACTACGTGCAGCCCAACCTGCAGGTGGCTCAGAAGAAGCTGGATGCCAACTTCTTCCAGCATCAACCCTACCTCGATGAATTCAACGCTTCACGCAAGACCAATCTGGTCAGCGTCGTAGGCGTGCACGTCGAGCCGTTTGGTGGCTACTCCAAGAAGGTCAAGTCGATCGACGAGCTGCCTGAGGGCGCGCAGATCGCGATCCCCAATGACGCGACCAACGGTGGCCGTGCGTTGCTGCTGCTGGAAAAGGCTGGCGTGATCAAGCTCAAGCCGGACGCAGGCATTTCCGCTACGCCGCGTGATATTGCCGAGAACCCGAAGAACGTCCGCATCCGCGAGCTCGAAGCCGCGACCCTGCCGCGTGTTCTGGGCCAGGTCGACCTTGCCATGATCAACACCAACTACGCACTGGAAGCCGGCCTGAACCCGGCTCAGGACGCGCTGGTCATCGAGGGCAGCGAGTCGCCCTACGTTAACTTCATCGTCGCCCGTCCTGATAACAAGGATAGCGATGCGATCCAGAAGCTGGCCAAGGTGCTGCATAGCGCCGAGGTGAAGCAGTTCATCGAAGAGAAGTACAAGGGCGCAGTCGTTCCGGCGTTCTAAGCCAGGCGATCGATCAAAAGAACGGCCCCAGGGCCGTTTTTTTGTGCCCGCTATACGACGCTGTTTCAGCGACGAGCGGGTAGGGTGGAATTGCGCTGGGCTTTACCTCGTCCAAAGAGCCCTGCAGGCTACTGCGCAATGCCTTATGAAGGCATGAGCAACGAATCGATCTGAAAGTCTTCGACGCGCGGAACCTGTTGGCCTCTGCGTTGGATTGCCTGCGTATCAATTGTCCCCGGTCGTTTCGCGGTACGCCGCTGCCTCGGCGAGCAGCCAATCCCTGAATGCCTTGAGGGCGGCGGATTCGACCTTCCGTTCGGGCACCATCAGGTGATAGGCGCGGTCGCTCGGGGTCGGCGCTTCCAGTGCGATGACGAGGCTGCCTTCGGCCAGTTCACGCTGGATCAGAAACGGCGGAATCAGCGCGACTCCCATTTCATGGCAGGCTGCCTGAGCCAGCATGGAAAAGAGTTCCAGCCGCTGCCCGGTCATGTCACGGGCTACGTCCAGCCCCTGAGACGCGAACCACTGTCGCCATGCATAAGGCCGCGTCGTCTGTTGCAGGAGCGGCATCTGCGCGATGCGCGCGGCGGTCACCGGCCCATTTCCCAACAGGGCAGGGCTGCACACCGGCATCAGATTTTCCTTCATCAAAAAGTACGCCTGTGTGCCTGACCAAACGGCGTCTCCGTGGTAAATCGCTGCGTCGAACTCGGTATCGGCAAAGAGGAAAGGGCGGGTCCGGTCGGTCAGGTTTACCGTCACGCCAGGGTTTGCCTGATGAAACCCCTTGAGCCGTGGCAGGAGCCACTGCGTGCCGAATGTGGGTACCAGCGCCAACTCGATGGCTTGAGCGCCTTGCTGACCCATGATCGAGAGCGTATCGCGCTCTACTGCATCGAGCTGACTCGAGACCCGCCGCGCATAAGACAGTCCCGCTTCGGTGAGCTTCACGCCGCGGCGAGATCGCCGGAAGAGCTCCACCCCGAGAAATTGCTCCAATGCACCGATCTGCCGGCACACTGCGCTCTGCGTCAGTGAGAGCTCGTCGGCCGCCCGGGTGAAGCTCTCGTGGCGTGCGGATGCCTCGAATGCAACTAACGCAGCCGTGCTGGGAATCTTGCGACGCATGATGCCAAATCCTCATCAGTCGACACTCAAAAGGCGGGTGCCGAGCCTATCGAAGTGAGTAAACCGCACAATAGCGTGCAAATTTGTCGTTTGTCTGCCCTCCATTGCTTGGCTAGCCTTGATGGAAACCTTCTTTTCGAGGAACCGGACATGGCGGGTAAAGCGAGCTTCAACTGGATCGATCCCCTTCTTCTGGATGCGCAGCTGACCGAAGAAGAGCGCATGGTGCGCGACAGCGCGGCCAGCTTTGCCCAGGACAAGCTTGCGCCGCGTGTTCTGGAGGCATTTCGTCACGAGCAAACCGACCCGGCAATCTTCCGCGAAATGGGCGAGACCGGTCTGCTGGGTGCAACCATCCCGGAAGCCTACGGTGGCAGCGGTCTCAATTACGTCTGCTATGGCTTGATTGCGCGTGAAGTCGAGCGCATCGACTCGGGGTACCGCTCGATGATGAGTGTGCAGTCCTCACTTGTCATGGTGCCGATCAACGAATTCGGTTCTGAGGCTCAAAAGCAGAAGTACCTGCCCAAGCTTGCCTCGGGGGAATGGATTGGCTGTTTCGGCCTCACCGAGCCGAACCACGGTTCCGACCCGGGCTCGATGGCGACGCGTGCGAAGAAGGTCGATGGCGGCTACCGCCTGACCGGCAGCAAGATGTGGATTACCAACTCACCGATCGCCGATGTGTTCGTTGTCTGGGCCAAGGATGACGCCGGCGACATTCGTGGTTTCGTCCTCGAGAAAGGCTGGCAGGGTCTCACCGCACCGGCCATACACGGCAAGGTGGGCCTGCGCGCCTCTATCACCGGCGAGATTGTGATGGACAACGTGTTCGTTCCCGACGAAAACATCTTCCCGGACGTGCGCGGTCTCAGGGGCCCGTTCACATGCCTGAACTCTGCGCGTTACGGTATCAGCTGGGGTGCGCTCGGCGCCGCTGAGTTTTGCTGGCATACGGCCCGTCAGTACACGATGGATCGTCAGCAGTTTGGTCGTCCATTGGCCGCGAACCAGCTGATCCAGAAGAAGCTGGCTGACATGCAGACCGAGATCACGCTCGCCTTGCAAGGCTGCCTGCGTCTGGGCCGCATGAAGGACGAAGGCACTGCAGCGGTCGAGATCACTTCGATCATGAAGCGTAACAGCTGCGGCAAGGCTCTGGACGTTGCTCGTATGGCGCGCGACATGCTTGGCGGTAACGGCATCAGTGACGAGTTCGGTGTTGCGCGTCACCTGGTCAACCTTGAGGTCGTGAACACCTACGAAGGGACGCATGACGTACACGCGCTGATCCTGGGGCGCGCACAGACCGGCATTCAGGCTTTCTGCTAACGGCACTGCCAGCGGCGTCTATTGGTGCTGCTGGCATCGCGTTCATTCCAGTCATTGGCGGCTGTTTCCTGCTACTGACGCATGCCCGAGGATCGCACCTTCTGCGCGAATGCCTCACTGACCCTGGAGCAACGAAACATGGCAGGTGCGCTTTCCCACATCCGCGTCCTGGACTTGTCGCGCGTCCTGGCAGGCCCCTGGGCCGGTCAGATTCTGGGCGATCTCGGCGCCGACGTGGTCAAGGTCGAGCGTCCCGGAACAGGCGATGATACCCGTCACTGGGGCCCGCCGTACCTCAAGGATGAAGACGGTCAAAACACCAGTGAGGCGGCGTATTTCCTTTGTGCCAACCGCAACAAACGTTCGGTGACTATCGACTTTACCCAGCCGGAAGGTCAGGCCATGGTGCGCGCCATGGCCGAAAAGTGCGATGTGCTGATCGAGAACTTCAAGGTCGGTGGCCTTGCCGCCTATGGCCTGGATTACGCATCGCTCAAGGCGGTCAATCCCAGGCTGGTCTACTGCTCGATCACCGGTTTCGGGCAAACCGGCCCTTACGCGACCCGTGCAGGCTACGATTACATCATTCAGGGCCTTGGCGGGCTCATGAGTCTGACGGGCAGGGCTGAAGACGAATTGGGCGCTGGTCCGGTCAAGGTTGGCGTTGCACTTACCGACATCCTTACCGGGCTGTATTCCAGCACTGCGATACTCGCCGCGCTCAATCACCGAGACCGCACCGGTGCCGGACAACACATTGATATGGCGCTGCTCGATGTTCAGGTTGCATGCCTGGCAAACCAGGCGCTCAACTACCTCACGACCGGGACCGCCCCCCGCCGACTGGGTAATGCACATCCCAATATCGTCCCGTACCAGGATTTCCCCACCGCCGATGGCGACATGATTCTTACCGTTGGTAACGATGGTCAATTCCGACGCTTCTGCGAGGTTGCCGGGCATCCGGAATGGGCGGACGACGAACGCTTCGCTACGAACAAGGCGCGGGTGGCCCATCGCGATGTGCTGGTACCGCTGATACGGCAGGCGACGGTGTTTCGAAGTACCGCAGAATGGGTATCGACATTGGAAGAAGCCGGCGTGCCTTGTGGGCCGATCAACGACGTCGCGCAGGTGTTTCAGGATGCCCAGGTACAAGCCCGAGGCCTGAAGATTCAGATGCCCCATGCGACCGGTGCCGTGGCTCCGGGAGTCGCCAGCCCAATCCGTCTCTCTGACACGCCTGTCGACTACCGCCAGGCGCCGCCGCTGCTTGGCGAGCACACCGCTCAGGTGCTGGCTGACTGGTTAGCGTTTGATGACGCGCGGGTTACCAAGCTCAAAACGGACGGCGTGGTATGACCATCGTTGATGGTAGCCAGACGCGCTGATCGGGCTGACAGGACTGAGAGAATCGGCATGTCCAGTCCGTAAACGACTGCCCTTCGAAACGATACGCTTCGGCCACGTCTGGACCTGGACACCTTATCGCCGCACGCGTCAGAGGTGTTCGAGTTCACCGGTGAATCTTCACATTATGAGCCTATGGCGCCGCCTGTCTCCGACCGCCCCAGGCGGCCTCGCGTAAGGTGGTAGACCGTCCATGCGAGTGATCAGGGACGCTCACTCCTGCGTCACGCTGCGGTAGGCCAGTCGACAAAGCCGCGCCACCACAGCGCCAAGAAGCGCTCAACAGAACCGCCATTGGTGTGGGGTTTAGCTTAGTTGGGGTCGTTTCACGTGGAACACGGCGCAGCGAGCACGCCGCGCCGGATCCCTGAGTGTCTAAGGAGGTGGAGGTAACATTCCCGAACGGGCGCAGGGCGTGGCCGCCAACCGGCCCTGCGCACGCTGCTCAAACGTCCAGCGTATCCGCTGGCCCGAAGAACTCGTAACGCGCTTGCGCTTCAGGTACGCCCAGCTCGCGCAGAGAACGCTTCATGGATGCCATAAAGGGCTTGGGTCCGAGAAAGTACGCATCGACGTCTCGGTCTTCGGGCAGCCAGGTCGCCAGTCTTTCCTTATCGAGGAAGCCCTCGGCATCGCAGCGATCGCCCGCCTGCGGCGTGCTGTAGCACACGTGATAGCGAATATTGGTGCTTTCCGCACAGCGTTCCTTCACCCAGCTATCGAAGGCATGTACATCAGCATTACGCGCGCAGTGAATGAAGTGGATGGGGCGTCCTGTGTCCTTCGCGGCTTCGAGCATCGTGACCGCAGGTGTGATGCCGACGCCTGCGGTAATCAGGACGAGCGGCTTGTCCGAGTTCTCGAGGGTGAAGTCGCCAGCGGGCGGGAAAAGGTCGACCGTGTCGCCTTCCTTGACCTGGTCATGCAGGAAATTGGACGCGATGCCTTCAGGTTGGCGCTTGACGCTGATGCGGTACTCGCGGCCATTCGCCAATGCGGACAGCGAGTAATTACGGCGAACTTCCTGCCCGTCGATGATCAGGCGCACCCCGATGTACTGCCCCGGTTTGAACGCAGCGACCGGGCCGCCGTCGGCAGGCTGCAGATAGAACGATGTGATTTCGCCACTTTCACGGACCTTCCGTGTTACTCGAAACGCCCGCGCGCCGCGCCATCCGCCTGCTTCGTCTTCGAATGCAGAGTAGGCTTTCTCCTCGATATCGATCAGCAGGTTGGCAAGCTGCCAATACGCAGCGCCCCAGGCTTCGATGACGGCGTCGGTCGCAATCTCTTCACCCAGCACCTCTCGAATTGCGGCGAGCAAGTTTTCGCCCACGATTGGGTAGTGCTCGGGCAGGATGTTCAGCGACACGTGCTTGGCGACGATCTGGCCTACCAAAGGCCCCAGTGCCTCCAACCTGTCGATGTTTCGCGCATAGGCGAGCACCGCCAGCGCCAGCGCTCGTGGCTGGTTGCCGCCGGCCTGGTGTGTCTGGTTGAACAACGCCTTGACCTCGGGGTGCCGGGCGAACATCCGCTGGTACATGTGAGCGGTCAGGGTTTCGCCGCCCGTTTCGAGCAATGGGATAGTGGCTTTGATGATGTCGCGCTGAGCAGACGTAAGCATGTGAAGTGCTCCCTGGGAAGTTGCAGGGGACAATCCATATTCCATGCCAACGATAGGGCCTTTACGAATCAAAGCGTTGCAGCGTATAGAGTCATTTCGACTCGCCTACCTGTGAGTCAAAACGACCAATGATGAGGTCAGAATGACACGCAACCCCTTGTTCAAGGCGCTGCTGCCCCTTGTCGCAGACCTGTCTCGCGACATTCCGGAGCAGGAACGTTATGCACGGCTACTGGCTGCACTGCGCGCCTGGCTACCCAGTGACGCCGTGGCCTTGCTGCATCTGGACGGCAATATCCTTGTGCCGATGGCTGTCGAAGGGCTGAGTCAGGACACGCTGGGGCGCAGGTTTCGTGTTACCGAGCACCCACGCCTGGAACGTCTTCTGGCGCGGCGAGGCGTGACCCGATTCGAAGCCGACTGTGGCCTGCCGGATCCGTATGACGGCCTTATTCAAGCTCCAGAGGGGCCCCTGGAGGTTCACGACTGCATGGGCTGCCCGCTGTACATCGACGACCAACTCTGGGGCCTGCTGACACTGGACGCCCTTGATCCGGCACGCTTCGATACGGTCGATGAAGAGTCGCTGGAGGCGTTCGCGATGCTGGCAGCGGCGACTGTTCGTGCAGCCGAGCGAATCGATAGCCTGACGCGTCGTGTTGAGGACGAGCGCCAGTTGGCCGACGTGTATCGACAGGCTGCGGGCCGCCAGGCACCCCGTGAGTTGATCGGGCAAAGCCCCGCAATGAGTGCCTTGCGCGAAGAAATCGCACTTGTCGCTGGCAGCGACCTCGCGGTATTGATCACGGGCGAGACCGGTGTTGGAAAAGAGCTGGTCGCGCAAGCCATCCATGCGGCTTCGCCCCGTGCGCGCAAGCCTCTGATCAGCGTGAATTGCGCGGCATTACCTGACACCCTGGTGGAGAGCGAGCTGTTCGGCCACGTTCGCGGTGCGTTTTCCGGTGCGCATCAGGCGCGGGCTGGCAAGTTCGAGCTTGCTGACGGCGGCACGCTGTTTCTCGATGAGGTCGGTGAATTACCGCCACCCGTCCAGGCAACGCTGCTACGTGTACTGCAGAACGGCCAGCTGCAACGCGTGGGCTCTGATCGGGAACATCAGGTCGATGTGCGCATCATGGCGGCGACCAACCGAGATCTTGCCGAGGAAGTTCGAGCCGGGCGCTTTCGCGCCGACCTCTATCACCGGCTGAGCGTATACCCGCTGCGTGTGCCTGCGCTGCGAGAGCGCGGGCGTGACGTTCTTGTATTGGCCGGCTACTTCCTTGAGGAAAACAGGGTGAGGCTCGGGCTTCGCGGGCTGCGCCTGGCTGCGGGGGCACAGTCCGCGCTGCTGCGTCATGACTGGCCTGGAAACGTGCGTGAGCTGGAGCATCTGGTGGCGCGAGCTGCGCTCAAGACGCTTTCTGCCCATGGCAATGCGCGTTCACAGCTGTTTGCGGTGAGCGAAGCAGACTTGCAGTTGCCGCTCAATACAGTGGCTGAGGCGCCTGGTACCCCGCCGCCAGCGGCTTCGAGCGAGGTCGTCGATCTGAGGAGTGCGGTGGATGCCTACCAACGCCAGCTGATCGAAACGGCGTTGGTGCGCCATTCGGAGAACTGGAGCGAGGCTGCCCGGGCGCTGGGGATGGATCGCGCGAACCTCAGTCGTCTGGCGAAGCGGCTCGGGGTGCGGGGATAGGTCGAGGCGCAATCATCAACGTAGTGCGCGTGCCGAACAGGCCGAAGCCTGCTCGGCACGCCGCTGATCAGGCCATCCCGGGCCCGCAGTCGCGCTCGTCTTCCTCCGGTGCGTCCGGTAGGGAGAGGTCGTAGAGCGGATCGAATTGATCGTATGCGCTGGCTGCAACGCGTTCCAGATGGCGTCCGCCTGGAATGACATGCGGATGCGGATGCAGCTCGGAAGGCAGCACCGATACGGCCTCCAGCACCTCATGGCCCGCCACGGTTTCGGATTCCAGTAGGCGTTCGGTTACCTTGTCGAGCGCCGGCTTCAGGCGTTGCAGCAAGGCGTAGCATTCCTGATTCAGGTTCTGCAGCAGCGTGTCCGCTGCTTCAAGCGCTTCTCGCGGGTCGCTTTCCAGGTGTGCGTCGCGGATGGCCTGAAGGCTCAACAGCGAGCCCTTGGGACCCATGCCGAGCTGGCCCACCATGGAAAGCGCCAGCTTGCTCGCTTCCTGAAGGTCCTGACCGGCGCCGGACGATACTTCGTGGAAATAGAGCTGTTCGGCATTGCGACCTGCCAGCAGCATCTTGATGCGTGCGCGCAGCTCGGACTCAAGGTGCAGACGTTTGTCCTCAACCGGGGTGACGAGCGTAACGCCCAACGCCTGGCCGCGCGGCAGGATAGTGACCTTTTCGACACGACCGGTGTTGAGTGCGGCGGCCACGATCGCATGACCGGCCTCATGGACAGCGATGCGAACGCGATCATTCGGCGAAAGCGCCGTGACGCCCACCGGTGATTCACCGATACGGCATGTCTCGATCGCGTCCACGAAGTGCTGCATCAGAACGGTCGACGCCTTCTCACGGGCGGCCAACAGGGCCGCATGGTTGACGATATAGGCGACTGCCGCAGGAGTCAGGCCAACGCAGTTGCGTGCCAGCTGCGGAATATCGATCTCACCGACCGATTTGAGCTTGCCCGCGTAGAGCGTGAAGAGCTGTTCCCGTTCGGACAGCGTCGGCAGGCCGACCGAAATGCTGCGGTCGAAGCGGCCTTCGCGGACGAGCGCCGGGTCCAGCGCGTTGGGGAAGTTCGTTGCGCCGAGGACGAGAATCCCGGTATCGGCGGAAAACCCGTCGAGTTCGGTGAGGAACTGGTTGACGATGCGGTTGCCTTCGGCATCGCTCGAGCGGTTTTGCTCGCCGCGGCGACCGATGCCGTCGATCTCGTCGATGAAGATGATGCAGGGGGCCTGACGACGTGCATTGCGGAAGAGTGATTTCACCTTCTGAATGCCGACGCCGAAATACATCGACGAGAAATCGCTACCCGTCACCTGGATGAAGTTGGCGTTACATTCGGTGGCCAAGGCTTTTGCCAGCTGGGTCTTGCCCGTACCCGGCTCGCCCGTGAGCAACACGCCCTTCGGCGGTCTGGCACCCAATGCGGAATACGCGCTCGGGTCGCGGAGGTATGCCGCGACGTCCTGCAGCGCCAGCTTGGCTTCGCTGGCACCCACCACGTCTGCGAAGGAGACGCCGGTCTCGCTGGCCTTTCCGCTGTCCAGTGGGCGGTAGCGGTAGAACAGGTAGGCGATACCGCCAAGCAGAATCAACAGCAGCGGCCATTGGGCAAAGGCGCTCCGGTACCACGGCGCTTCGCCGTCGGTGTCGAAGAGGGTCACGGGAAACAGTGCATCCTGTGATTGGCCGTAGTCGCGCAGGAGCATGTCGCCCACGCGTCCAGCCTGGTCGGCCAGCCAGTAACGGTTGCCGTCCTTTGTCGTGACGTAGACGGCATCGGTGCTCAGCGCGGCGCTCTCAATGCGCTGGTCACGCAGATCGCCCATGAGCGTGGACAAGTCGCGGCGGTTTTCGCGCCACGGCTGTGTCGAATGCTGGAGCTCGGCGAGCATGCCGGCATCAGCCGGGGCTGGCGCCGGGTTCATCACGAACCAGCCGGCCACCGGCGCGGCGAGCGCCAGTAGAAGCGATAGGCCACAGACCAGGCGGCGAGTGCGGTCGAGAGAAGGTTTTTTCATGACGATTCCGGCGAAGACTTCTGGCACCCCGCGGCGGCAGGGCAGCAAGGCGGTGTCGTTTCAGCGCTCGGTGGCGAGAATGAGCCGATACGCAATGCCTACGCTCAACGTATCGGCTAAGCCCGTCATTGTTAAAACATCCCGTGATGAACGGAAATGCCACTCGTCGGTAATCGGGAACTCAGGTCACTACTGAATGTTGCATGCAGGCGGGGATGCGCGCCGCGATTGCGCATCGACGGTACTTGGCGTCTTGGTGGATGCGGGCTCAAGACCTAAAGGTCGCTGTCGGCGCGCTATAGCGCTCCCGGGTCTGGAATCGGGTCAGGGACTGGCGTGGGTGTCTCAAGGTTCTCCACGACGTCGTCAGGCAATACCGTCTTGTCCTGATCGCTAGCGGGCGAGTCCTGAGTGGGTTCTTTCGGTGTTATAGCCATAGGAGACTCCAGACATGCATGTATCGCATGCGAATGAAGAGATGAAGGCCGGACCACATTTTGGTGCCCGATAGCGCCGAAACGTTCAGGTCATCCGACCGAACCTCGTGGGCACCTGATGGCCAAACGTAGATTCATGAGGTTGTACGATGACTTCGGCTTTAGGTGCTGTTACATTGGGTGTCCCACGGCATCGGCTGGGTGCCCGAGTATCAGTTATCCCAGACCCCGGACATGTCCTGAAAACCTTACAGGTAGAGGAGTAGAACAATGCAGATTTCCGGCAAGAACTACATCGGCGGCGAGCGCAGCGGCGAGAGCGGCAAGTTCGTATACAGCTACGATGCAGCCACGGGTGAGAAGTTGTCCTATGACTTCGCACAGGCCACGCCCGCAGAAGTGGATGCTGCCGCCCGCGCAGCCGAGGCGGCCTACCCAATTTACCGCGCACTGCCAGCGGCAAAGCGAGCCGAATTCCTCGACGCCATTGCAGACGAACTCGACGCTCTCGGCGACGACTTTGCTGCTCTCGTGACTCGTGAAACCGCGTTGCCGAACGGCCGCATCAAGGGTGAAACGGGCCGCACGAGCGGCCAGATGCGCCTGTTCGCAAAGGTGCTTCGTCGTGGCGACTTCTACGGTGCCCGGATCGACACCGCCCTGCCTGACCGCAAGCCCATGCCGCGCGTCGATCTGCGTCAGTGCCGTACGGCAGTTGGCCCGGTTGCGGTGTTTGGCGCGAGCAACTTCCCACTGGCGTTCTCCACAGCGGGTGGCGACACCGCTGCTGCGCTGGCGGCCGGTTGCCCGGTCGTCTTCAAGGCGCACAGTGGTCACATGGCTACAGCTGAGTGCGTAGCTGATGCCATCATTCGCGCTGCCGAGAAAACGGGCATGCCGAAGGGCGTGTTCAACATGATTTACGGCAGCGGCGTCGGCGAGAACCTCGTCAAGCATCCTGCCATTCAGGCCGTCGGCTTCACGGGTTCGCTGAAAGGCGGTCGCGCCCTGTGCGACATGGCTGCTGCCCGTCCACAGCCGATCCCTGTGTTCGCCGAGATGTCGAGCATCAACCCGGTAGTCGTGCTGCCTGAGGCGCTCAAGCAGCGCGGTGACGTTGTAGCCAATGAGCTGACGGCATCGGTTGTCATGGGTTGCGGCCAGTTCTGCACGAACCCCGGTCTGGTCATTGGTATCCGTTCGGCCGAGTTCAGCCGCTTCCTCGAGCAACTGGCCGGTGCGATGGGTGATCAGCCTGCGCAGACCATGCTCAATGCCGGTACGCTCAAGAGCTACGAGAAGGGTCTCGCGGCGCTGCACGCTCATAGTGGTGTGAAGCACCTGGCAGGCCAGGCGCAAGAGGGCAATCAGGCCAAGCCTCAGCTGTTCCAGGCTGATGTCAGCCTGCTGATCGAAGGCGATGAGCTGCTTCAGGAAGAAGTGTTCGGCCCCACGACGGTCGTGGTCGAAGTTGCCGATCAGGCGCAGCTGGTCCAGGCGCTGCAGGGTCTGCATGGCCAATTGACGGCTACCCTGATCGCCGAACCCGCCGATCTGGAAGCCTTCGCCAACCTGGTGCCGGTGCTGGAGCAGAAGGCTGGCCGCCTGCTGCTCAATGGCTACCCGACCGGTGTGGAAGTGTGTGATGCCATGGTCCATGGCGGCCCATACCCAGCCACTTCCGATGCGCGCGGTACGTCGGTCGGCACCCTGGCAATCGATCGCTTCCTGCGCCCGGTTTGCTACCAGAACTATCCGGATGCACTGCTGCCGGACGCGCTGAAAAACGCCAACCCACTGGGCATCCAGCGTTTGGTTGATGGCAAGAACACGACTGACGCGATCTGATCCGTTGGTGTGAAAAAACCCCGGCCGGTTATCCGCCCGGGGTTTTTTGTTGGTTGGGAAACGGTCAGTGGCGCCGTTCGAAGCGTACGCTTGGCGTACCGTCAGCGTTGTGCTGCAGGATCGTCTCGGGTTCGCCAGATGCATTCAGGTACACCTGGCCGATACCTGCGCCGTTCCAGAGTCGCTCACCGGCCTCTGCCCGGTCCGGCACTCTCGGCACTATTTCCAGATCGCGGCGCTTGGTGAGCCAGTTCAATGGCGACCAGGGCGCGTAAAGCCAGCGGTTCAGGCGGTCAAACGTGTCCAGCAGCCTTTTGGGAAACTCGTTCTTCACGCCACTGCTGGTGATCTGCCAAACGTTCGGGCCTCGATCATGGTGTCGGACGTGGACATCGTAGGCGAACGAGTAATGCACGTCGCCGGAGAGGATCACGTAGTTTCCCGGTGTGCGGGAGTGTCGGAAGATATTCATCATGACCATCGCCGAACCGCGGTGGGCCATCCAGTTTTCGGCATCCACCAGTAGCGGGTTACCGGTCCAGGTGAAGACCCTCTGCACCGCCTCGATGAGCTTGACCCCGAACATCGGCGCAGGCGAAACGATGACAGCCGCTTTCTGATCCAGTAGTGCCTGCTGCAGCTCCACGAGGGCTTCCCAATCCATCAGCCCCGATGGCCGGCTCGGATGAAACTCGCTGCGCCAGCGTCGTGTGCGGGTATCGAGCACGATGAGCGCAGGCGTGCCGTCGATTACGTACCCCCAGCGTTCGAAGCGCATCAGCCGATCGATCAGGGCGTTCTGCGGCGCGCACGGCAGCTGTCCGTCGCGCATGGCAGCGCGGGCCAGCGCGGTGTAGTCGTCCAGCAGTTCGTCGAACACCTCCGGTTGGTTGCCCCAGCCTTGCCCGAGCAGGTAGCCCACCAATGCATTGCCGACGATGCGGCGCGAAAACGGATGGCCGTAGGCCGTTGCTTCCCATTGCGCCGACAGGTTCCAGTCATCGCTGATATCGTGGTCGTCGAAGATCATCAATGTCGGCAGGTGGGCCAGGGCCCTCGCTACACGTGGAAGACCGTCGCGAAACCCCTCGATGCACTGGCGTTCGGCCGTGAAGCGTTCCTGCAGGGCCGCCGGGATTGCCGGCATCTCCATATCCACGAGCCGCCAGGGCGTGGGGGACCAGACAAGCAGGTACATGGCCATGACTTCGGCGAAAGTGACCAGGTGGTTGTGAGCGCTGGCGCTGGTGAAGATGGGCTTTTGCTTGCCACCGAAGAAGCGCTCGCGCAGATCCCGGTTTGCACGAATGGCCGGCAGCAGATCCTCGCGCTGGTAGTAACTGGAGGGATGCGCGTACAACTCGGTGCTGTCCTTTACCGTAGCCTCCTCAAGGCTTTCTCCGAACAGGCCGAGCCGATCGATCAGGCGATGGATTGCAACCAGGGTCGGACCGGCAACGTCATCGGCGTAGATCTGGTCGCCGGTCAGCAGCAGCGCCGCCGGACGCGCACGGGGCTCGGTTTCGTCTGCCAGGAGATCGTCGACACGAAGCAGCCCGTCGCGCGCAGTGTGATGAGGCTTGCGACACGAGCCATAGAGCAGGTTGTCAAAGCGGCGGCGTATGACGAAGCGAGGTATGTCCTGACCGGTATAGAGCAAGTGGGGCGCCCACCGGCCGATACCGCCTTCACCTTCTATGACAAGGTCATACCCGATGTAGCAGTCTGTCGGCAGTGGCTTCGCGAGCCTTACATCAATCAGGTGCAGGTAGGCGTGTCGCCCGAGCGGAATCACCCGTAGCACCGACGGCCCCAGTGGGCATTCATGCAGCTTGGCTTCGTTCAGGTGCAAGGTAAGCGTGAGTGGGCGGGAGCCTACCAGCCAGATGCACAACCGCGTCGGCTCCACGCGGCGCAAAAGCGGGCCGGCCAGAACGGTGGGCAGAGAATCGGGATGGCGGTCGGGCGTTGGCGGCATCAGGTGCATCGCATGCGAAGCTGGCTTTTGAATCTCAACATGACCCCAATGGGGGTTTGCCGTTCCGTCTACCTCCAGGACCCTGGCAATCAGCCGAGTTTTTCGACAGTCCGTCGAGCAGGTCGCGAATGAGGCATGCGGCAGGTTGCGCGAACGAGAAGGCTGGGGCACATTCGCACGATAAAGGTTTGCGTGCGTGGCAATCAGGGACGGCGCCGCACAGTAAAACCATTGGCCCGGCGGGTTCCGACGCACTCACGTAGTCATGAGCGCTACGGGTCAGCCTGTGCATTTCGCGTGTTGGTCGACAAAAAATCGAGCCTTGTATTGGATTGGGGGAGGCCGAAGGCAATGGATTTTCCGCGCGCGTGTGAATTGTTGAACATTTATTTCGAGCCGTTTCGGTTGGACGTCCGCAAGGACGGTGCAGGTGCGTTCCAGGCCGAATTGAGTGATCCGGTCAGTGGCGAAACCCTGATCGCTGTGCGCGGCCTGCGCTGCCCGCACAATCCCACCATGCCTCAACTGCGCGGGCTGATCCGCTCCCTTGAAGCAGACCTCGCAGCCGTCTCGCCTACATCCCTGGCAATGCTCAAGCAGAGCAACGAGTGAGATAGGCGCCTCTGCGCTGAACTTCCGTCGCGCTTGGACGGCCTCAATGACATGAGAGGCCGCACAGGGCGGTCGTCGCGATGGGGAGATGTGCATGTCAGATCATCACACGTACAAGAAGGTGGAACTGGTCGGTTCGTCCACTACCAGCATCGAAGACGCCATCAACAACGCGCTTGCCGAGGCGTCCAAGAGCATTGAAATCATGGAATGGTTCGAGGTGGGCGAGCTCCGCGGCCATATTGAGAACGGTGCGGTCGCTCATTATCAGGTGACGCTGAAAGTCGGTTTCCGTATCGCCAACAGCTGACAGCAAGCTGTCAGAGCCGGGGCGGCAATTGTCGCCCCTTTGTCGTGCCAAACGAGGGAGTGTCAGCGATGAAGAAGGTATTTGTGGCAGTCGCCCTGATGGGCTTTGCATCGGCAAGCTTGGCGCAGGTCAAGCCGTGCGAGGAGCTCAAGGATGAAATCGAAGCCAAGATTCAAGCCAATGGTGTGACGCAATATACGTTGGAAATCGTGGAGAAGGGCGGTGAATCCGGGCTTCAGGTTGTCGGCAGTTGCGACGGCGGCCAGCGAGTGATCGTCTATCAGCGCGGATGATCGACACGGGCAGCCCGATCTTCAATGCGGGCTGCATCCTTGCCTGGGGGCTATTGAGCCATCAGCTGGGGAAGCTGTTCCGTGAGCTTATCGACGTCCAGCGGCGAGCGTATGAATCCGCGCTGGGTACCGTCCGGTCCGATCACCACCAGATTGCCGCTATGGTCAACGGTGTAGCCTGGCTTGGATGTATCGGGCGGAATGAATGGAATGCTCACTCGTGACGCGAGTGTTTTTATCTGGTCCATCGAGCCGTTAAGCCCGACGAAATCAGGGCTGAAATACGCCAGGTACTGCTTCAGTTGTGCAGGTGTGTCCCGCTCGGGGTCGACGGTCACCAGCACCATCCGAAGGCGATCCTTCACATCAGCTGGCAAGCGCTCGTCGAGTTGCCTCAATTCCGCCAGTGTCGTTGGGCAGATATCCGGGCAGAAGGTGTAGCCAAAAAACAGCAGGCTCCATTGCCCCTTCAGCTCATTCAAGGCCACTGGCTGCTCATTCTGATCGATCATTTCCATTGCAGGCAGGCTGCGCGGCTGAGGCAGCAGCACGATGCCGGCCTCAAGCAATGACGAGCGCTTGTCGGCCTCGCCGCCGGACAGTGTCTGGTAAAGGATGCCGCCCATCAGCAGTAACACGAGGGCGATCAGGGGGAACAGCAGCTTCTGGGTGCGACTCATGAGGTTCCGTTCTGCAGGCAAGGGCACATCGAGACGGTTCGGCATGCAAGCGTAAACCATACCGCCGGCCGTTGCATGGGGCGGGTTGTCACGCCCCGTGGCGCGCGTTCATCACTGAGGCGTCCTCTTGGGCTGCTGGCTCATCGTTCTTCCAGACCCCTCGGATGTTCAGCCCCGCCAGGCAGATCTGAAGCACGATAAGAGCCCACGCACTGGCGTGCCACCCCCAGACCATCCACAGCGCATTGCTGAAGAGGAAGCAGTAGAAGCCAGCCAGGCGACGTCCCTTGCGCAGTGAGCCGACAAGCCACGCCGCAATGACGGTCGCCAGCATGGCGGGCCACTGCAGCCAATCGATGAAATCCACTGGAAACCCCTTCTGCGTGTGCGTTCCTTTTTTGGGTTTCCGTGAGCGCGGTGAGGTTCATGTCGAGCGCCAGGCGGCGGACCGCGGCTGGCTCACGATGAGCGCGCCGCGCTGCCCAACCGGCTGGCCTTGTGGAAGCGCCCTTCGAGTCGTCGCTTGAGTGCTTGCTCACCCAGGATCAAGGCGCCTCCCTGACGCTCGGCCGCACGTCCCCAATCCTCCATCAGCTCCATGCTGGAGTGGTCGATGTAATGGACATGGTCAAGCGGGACATGCAGGCGTGTATGCGGCGGAATCGATTCGAGCGCCTGGGCCAGCTTGGGTACGCGCAGGAAGGTGGCGGCACCGACGAGGCGGAGTTCAGCCTCGTTGTCGTTTCGATGTACGACGGTGATTTTCAGTCGCGCACTGTTCCATGCCTGCTTGGCGAGGGTTAGCGCAAAACCGACCAGAACCCCGGTCAGCAAGTCGGTGAGGACGATTGTGAGCGCCGTGGAGGCGTAGATCGTGACCGGCATCAGCCCGTAGCGGCCCAGCCCCCGTATGGCCTTGAGGTCCACGAGTTTGATGCCGGTATACACCAGCACCCCGGCGAGGCTGGCAACCGGAATGCTCTGCAGGACGCCCGGTAGCACCATCACGAAAGCAAGCAGCCAGGCGCCATGCAGGATGGCCGAAGTACGTGTCCTCGCGCCTGCCTGGACGTTGGCAGAGCTGCGCACGATTACGCCTGTCATCGGCAGCGCACCCACTGCGCCGCAAAGCAAATTGCCAACGCCTTGTGCAGAAAGCTCCCGGTCGAAATTCGATCGTGCGCCGCTGTGCATACGGTCGACTGCAGCGGCGGACAGCAGCGTTTCCGCGCTAGCGATGAAGGCCAGGGCTAGCGCAGCAATGACAAGGTCCGGATTGGCAAGCAGGGCGAGGCTGGAGGGCGTGATCCAGTCGATGGCCTCGCCGAGGTTCGCGGGTACGTCCACGCGGTTTATATCCATGGCGAGCCATAGGCTGATGGCGGTCATGGCGCTGACGCCGATCAGTGCACCTGGCAGGAAGCGCAGGTTGGCTGGGCGCAACTTGTCCCAGAGAAACATCAACGCCATCGTACCCAGGCCGATGGCCAGTGCCGGAGCACCCGCGCCCGTTCCTGAAGTGGCAAGCGCGTCACCCAGGTTGCCCGGGAAGGCTAACAGGTTCTGAAGTCCTGAGGCCTGCGGCGCTTCGTCCATCATGACGTGAACCTGAGACAGCACGATCAGAATACCGATGCCCGCCAGCATGCCGTAGACGACGGCAGGTGCCGTCACCCGGAACCAGCAACCCAGTTTCAGCCAGCCCGCCACCAGCTGAATTGCACCTGCGAGCAGCAAGATCGGGCCGAGCGCCTCGATGCCATGAGTACGCACGAGCTCGAACACTAGCACTGCCAGGCCAGCCGCCGGCCCGCTAACCTGCAAAGGCGATCCGGCAAGGAATCCAACGACAAGACCACCGATGATGCCGGTGACCAATCCTCTTGCAGGTTCCATACCCGACGCAATGGCGATGCCCATGCAAAGAGGGAGGGCGACGAGGAATACGACCACTGATGCGAGCGCATCCCGCGGAAGGGTCGATTTGAAGTTGTCTTGCATGGCACGTCTCCACGTTTACTTTTTTGGGCGCGAAACAAAGCCGCGCTGCCATGTGCGAGATGCATGGCATCGTTGGTATCAGCGGTGGGGCGTTTATTGTTCAGCCAGTCGTCAACTTCAGCCGGCATTCGAAGCGAGGTGGGAGGCGGCGAGGGTGCCGCCTCCCGGGTAGTGCAGGGGTGTCAGAGTTGAGTATAGCGGGGGCGCGGCGTCGCCATCGGCAGCGGTTGCTCGCCATCAATCGGGCGGAACTCACCATTCTCCGCGTCGTAGGCCTTTATCTGGCTGGTCTCGATGTCGTACACCCAGCCATGGATGAACAGTTGCCCACTGGCAATGCGGGACGCAACCGACGGGTGCGTACGCAGGTGGTCGAGCTGGGCGACCACGTTCTCTTCGGTCAATACACTCAGCGTTTCGTGGCTGTTATTGCAGGTCGGGCAGTTGTCGGCGACTACCGTTTTGGCCACTTCGGCATGACGGAGCCAGGCCTTGACCGTTGGCATGCGCTCCAGGGATGCCGGGTTCAGAACGGCCTTCATGGCGCCGCAATCGGAGTGGCCGCAAATGATGACGTGTTTCACGCCCAGTGCTGTGACCGCGTACTCGATCGCGGTCGATACCCCGCCGTTCATCTGGCCATAGGGAGGAACCACGTTACCGACGTTGCGCGTTACGAACAGGTCGCCTGGTGAGCTTTGCGTGATGAGTTCAGGCACGATGCGCGAATCGGCACAGGTGATGAACATGGCGCGCGGCGTCTGGGCACCGGCTAGACGCTTGAAGAGTGCTTCCTGCTCAGGAAAGACTTCGTGCTTAAACTTCAGGAAGCCGTCGACGATGATCTGCATCGCCTCTTCGGCGGTCTCTGTTTGCATCTTGGCGAGTTCCTCAGGAGTCGGCTGATTACCAGGCATGATCATTCCTCGTAAAAGGGGGCGTGACCTGCGAACGTGTGTCCACCGGTCCAAACAGCCCGTTCTGGGTCGGCGCGAAATGTTCGACTGCACGGCCGTCTCGCTCATGAACCTAAGACAGGAAGCTTAACGCAAACTGAAAAAAGGCTCTGGAACAGACGTTTGCGCTCGACTTGAGTTTCCGAACGCACCGCACGCAGGGCAATGTCGTTATTTCGTCATGTTGCGACGCTCGAAGCGTCGGCCACGGCACGTCCCGGTATGAAACCAGGCACTGTGGATGATAAGGGTTAGTTGAAGGCTCGAGGAAAGAGGATGTGCGCCGGGCCGGGCCGCTGGAGGCCGCGGAAGGCCGGGGGAGGGAAGGGCAGCCGTCGCAGGGCTAACGTTGAGGGGCGCCATGGGCTGGCGCCCCTTTGCTTCATTGCGCGCTGATGGTCTGGTAGGCCGGCGTTTCCTTACCCGCCCACTCCTGTTTACCAGCCCATTGCGGGCCAGTGCTGCTGCGTTCGGCGCGGCTCACAGGGCGATCCGCAACGGTGCTCGCCGAGGCCGGCTGGCTACTGACCGGCATGGTGCCGGGCACCGCGCCACTGTCGGTCGATGCATTCGGCGTACTCGGCACAGTGGGGGCAGGACTTGGCAGAACGGCTACCGGTGTGGTGTACACCGGCGCAGTCGGCGTGACGTTGACCGGATTGACCGGGCCGACGGGTTTGTTATTTCCGAAGTCAGGCTTCTGGGGCTGGCCACTGTCGCTGACCTCGCGCTTCGGGCCGATGGTGGAGCACCCACCTGTACCAAGATACTTCTTCAGCACGCTCCACTGGGGTCGATCCTTGCCATCCTGAGGTTCGACCGACATGGGGTAGTCGCGCCCCCAGTAACTGCCGGCGGCCCAATAGCTCAGCGGTATGCAATTCTTCTGCAGGTAGGCAAGGGTGTTATCCATGATTTCCAGCCAACGCGGATCGTCGTATGGCACGCCGAATTCGCCGATGTGGCCCCGCTGGCCATGCTTGGCGAGCCACTCGACGAAGGGTTTCACGCGCTGGACTCCGACCATTGGGTCCGGATCGAAGCCGTTGGTGCCGATCTTTTCTTTGTAAAGTCCCGACGCATTCTTGTCGACGTACATGTGCGCCGAATAAACGATGTTGTTCGACGGGTCCTTCAGGTCCAGCAAATCATCGTTGTATTTCGGCCAGTGATACGAAGAAGACCACCGGCGGCCCTCGATGTAGAGGGTGCTGCGTTTGTCATAGCGGCGGATGCCGTCGATGCCGGCCTGGGCCATGTCGAACCAGTACTTCTCGGCATCGCCGTACGGTTCGTTCATGAGGTCGTAAGCGTAAACGGCCGGATTGCTGCCCCACCGCAATGCGATACGCTCCATCAGGTTGCGGTAGGCATCGATCGGCACTTCACGGCCGACGATATCGCCGTAGTAGCGCCCGTAGTTGTGGATGTCGAGCAGTACCTTGATGCCTGCACTGCCGGCCTGGTTGATGGCCTTGTCAATGTGCGCGGCATACGCCTGATCGAACTCCTCCATTGCCTTGGGCTGGAGACGCTCCCATTTGAATGAGAACCGAACGGTCTTGATGCCCTTGTCCGCCCACTTCTGGAAGTAGCCGTCCTTGGGGAAGAAATAATTGGTGCCTTCCTTGCCGGGCAGAACATGGCCGGCAAAGCCCGCTCCCGCGACATTGATGCTAATCAGCTCTGGTGGCGCTTCCTGCGCAGAGGCCGCAGCCGCCAGCAACAGGCTCAGGCCGAGGCCGATGCCAAGGCGTTTCGTTCGATTCATGAAGATCTCCTGTGCGTGGGCCAAGAATGGACATCCACAGCGACCCATCGTCAGCGATACGGTTCCGCCAGGCACCGCTATTTTTGAAGAATGAGAACAGGTGCTCATGGCCCATGTAGAGGCGCCGCATTCAGGCGCGCGGTCAAATCGCCGCTTGATATGGCCGGAAGGGCGTAGCGGCTGCTACCGGAGGCCGTGCGGGCGTCGACTCGGAGCGCCAGTGAACGCTGGAGCACCACGCGTCGTTCGCTCACCGCAGTTGCGGCTTCAGGTGACACGCGTCTATTCAATCAATGCCGCGCAAAAAAACGGATGAACTTTTTATTGGATGACCCGTCAGAAACAGGGAATGGCTTTTTAGCCCTTCGATGCTCCTTTTGCTGTGTTTAGTGTTGGCAGATATCCGGACCCCGCCCTAGCGGTCCGGAGTTGAACCCCGAGCCTCCCCCCTCCCCATACGATGCTCGGGGTTTTTTTTGCCTACTGAAAAGTCAGGACTCCGCGCCCAGTCCCATCCAGCCCGCGAGCACGGCCTGCGCTTCCTCGACGCCAAAACGCTTCGGCGCAGAGAACAACTGGACGCTGGCGACATCCCCCCACCCCTCGCGGACGTCCTTCTGCACCTTGAGTACTGCGTTCTTGGCAGCGCCATAGGCGAGTTTGTCAGCCTTCGTGAGCAAGACGTGAAGGGGCATCCGGCCTGCATCCGCCCAGTCGAGCATCATGCGATCGAATTCGGTCAGTGGATGACGAATGTCCATCATCAGCACGACGCCGACCAGACTGCGCCGGCTACCGAGGTAAGCCTCAAGGTGGTTCTGCCAATGCTGCTTGAGGGGGATAGGCACTTTTGCATAGCCATAGCCCGGCAAGTCCACAAGCCGACGCTCTTCGTCCAAACGGAAGAAGTTGAGCAGTTGTGTGCGCCCCGGCGTCTTTGACGTTCGCGCGAGATTGGCATGGGTCAGCGTGTTCAGCGCGCTGGACTTGCCCGCATTGGAGCGACCGGCGAAAGCAACCTCATACCCTTCGTCCTCTGGGCACTGGTCGACCTTCGCCGCGCTGATGAGGAATGAGGCCTGCTGGCACAGTCCGATGATCGGATTCTTGAATGACATGTGGTCCGGTCCCGCTCCCGTTGGACAAATGGTGGCCATTATACGGGTGAGGATGCACGCTTCGGTCACTCGTCGTCGCCGATTGGCCATTCGCGCCGTTGACTGCGACGAAACCTAAAAGGTTTGTAAACTCGCTCTTCATCCGTCGCGGCCTCGCTACAATGAAATGCAACCCCCGCGATCCATGGTCGCGGAACCCATGAACAGGAGACCCCAATGCGTAATCTGCTTTTCGGTGCGGTATTTGCCAGCCTCAGCCTCATGGGTGCGCCCGCGATTGCCGCGGACATCCAGGCCGGCAAGGAATATACCGAGCTGAGCAACCCTGTACCCGTGTCCGAGCCGAGCAAGATCGAGGTTGTCGAAGTCTTCTGGTACGGATGCCCGCATTGCTTCGCCTTCGAGCCCACTATCAATCCCTGGGCTGAAAAGCTTCCGGAAGATGTGAAATTCGTCCGTATTCCAGCCCTGTTCGGTGGGATCTGGGATGTACATGGACAAATGTTCGTAGCGCTCGAAGCGATGGGTGTGGAGCACAAGGTCCATACGGCTGTCTTCAATGCCATCCACAATGAGCGCAAGAAGCTTGCGACGCCGGATGAAATGGCAGACTTCCTGGCGGGCCAGGGTGTCGATCGCGATGCGTTCCTGAAAACCTACAACTCCTTTGGTGTCAAAAGCCGTATCGAGAAGGACAGGAAGCTCGTGGAAGCCTATGGCATCCAGGGCGTACCGGCCATGATCGTAAACGGCAAGTACCTCTTCGACCTCGGTACCTCGGGTGGTCCCGAAGGCGCATTGAAGGTGGCCGACCAATTGATCGAGAAGGAGCGCGCCGCGAAGTAAAGTGGCGCGGTGGATATGCTGCGTAAATGGAGCACCGAGAGGCGAGTCGCCATCAGTTGCGACCCGCGCATCAATCCTGGCTGCACCGATAACGGCCTGCCGGCCGATGGCATGTTGAGGCTGCTCAGCTTCAACATCCAGGTCGGTAACAGCACTCTGGGGTATCACCACTACCTGACCCGTGGATGGCAGCACGTGCTGCCCCACAGCGGCCGGACCAACAATCTGCAACGGATCGGGCAGTTGCTTGCCGACTATGACGTGGTCGCACTGCAGGAGGCCGATGGTGGCAGTCTGCGTTCGAGCTATGTCAATCAGGTCGAGCACCTTGCCCGGCTCGGCGCGTTTCCATATTGGTACCAGCAACTCAATCGCAACCTGGGCAAGTTTGCCCAGCACAGCAATGGTTTGCTGAGTCGCCTGAAACCCACAGCGCTTGAAGACCATCCGCTTCCGGGGCCGCCGGGCCGGGGTGCGATTCTCATGCGCTTCGGAGAAGGCGACGACGCGGTAGCGGTGGTCATGATGCACCTTGCGCTGGGCGCCAAGACGCGTGCGTTGCAGTTGAGTTACGTCCGTGAGCTGATCGGCGGCTACCGCCACCAGGTCCTCATGGGCGACATGAATACCCATGCCAACGACCTGCTGGAACGCTCGCCGCTGCGCGACCTGGGCCTGCTCGCGCCGCAAGCGCAAGCGACGTTCCCAAGCTGGCGCCCGCAGCGCTGTCTTGACCACATTCTCATCAGTCCTGGCCTCACGCTGGGCAAGGTTGGCGTCCTTCCGCTGCCCATTTCGGATCATCTGCCTGTCGCTGTCGAGATTCGCCTGCCGGATGGACCTCGGGCCAACGATAGCCTTCCTGTCACCACCGCCTAGCGGGAACGCCATGAGCGAAGAACAACGCTGGAAAACGAAGTATCTGGAAAGCCTCGAGCAGCAGGAGCGTATCGAGCAGCGTTGGGAGACACGGCTGGACCTGCTGCGGCGAGGCCTCGTGCGCAGCAGCCTGGCGGCAGAAGGCAGTGACAAGGCCGTAGATCAGTGCATGAAGGAGCTGCGCAATGTCATGCGCAGTGAAAGCATGGATGCCGCGTTGTCCTCGCTCATTCCGCGCTTGGAAAAAGCGGTGCTGGACTCCGAGCAGCGTCGTCAACAACGTGGGGAGATGGTGGCACAGTCGCTGACCGCTATTGCCAGCCAACTCCAGGCGCTCGAACTGCCACGCGACGTCAGCAAACCACTGAAGTCGTTTTCGCGCCGGGTAAGCCGTGAGGATGTCCAGGGCAGTGAACTACCCGCTTTGCTCGCGGAGCTGGCGCGGCTTCAGGCGCAAGCGATCGACATGCTCAGGAGTGAGGCGAGCCCCCGCCCTGGACTGCTGCAACGCCTGTTCGGTACCAGCGAATCAGCCGTGCCATCCGATGCTTCGTCAGCAGGCCCTGTGTCCGACGTTGCGCATGCGTCCCCACCTTCAGAAGAGGGTGCGGTGCCTCAGGGGGCTACGAACGTCGCTCAGCTCAACGCGTCTCCGGCTGATCCGATCGACCCACCCGTATTGAGCGCAATACCGGCTGACAGTGCCGTTGCTGTGGACGTGCCCAGTCCTGTGACCTCTGTAGCCGAGGCCACGCGTGAGCCGGTCGGCGACCCGGCCTATGGGCTGCCGCAGCCGCCTGAGCCGGGCTATAGCGCTGTTGCGCCGCATATTGCAGCCAGCTTGACGCGCCTGCTGGATGAGCTGTCGCTGCCCGAGCAATTTCAGCCACAGGCCGAATCACTACGCAGTCGGGTAGCCAGCGGGCTCAACTGGTACGAGCTGGTTCCTCTGCTGGACGATCTCGGGGTATTGGTTCTGGCCGTGAGCGGCGATAACGACCATGAATTCGCGCGGTATCTGGCCGAGCTGAACGAGCGATTGGCCACGTTCATGGGCGGCCTCAACCAGACGCAGTCAGATTACAGCGCGTCCATGAGCGATGCGCGTGCCCTGGACGATGAGCTGCGCGAGCAGGTCAGCGATCTTCAGGCCAGCGTGCAGCAGGCCAGCGATCTCGAAGCACTCAAGCGGACGGTAGACAGCCGCCTGGATGGTCTTCTCGGCACCATGAACGCCTTCCAGCAGCGCAATAACCAGCGTGAGCAGGAGATAGGCGAACGGCTGCAGACCCTCATGGCACGCGTGTCGGTGATGGAGCAGGAAGCCCGGACGGTTCATCTTCACCTTGAGGAGCAACGGCTTAAAGCCCTGACCGATGCACTGACGGGGCTTCCGAATCGCGCGGCGTGGACCGAGCGGGCCGAGATCGAGGAAGCGCGGTGGCAACGCTATGGCGGGGATCTGCTGGTCGCTGTGGTGGATGTCGACCACTTCAAGCGTATCAACGATGACTTTGGTCACCTGGCGGGGGACAAGGTCCTCAAGATCATTGCGCAGGAGCTGCAAAAGCGACTCCGCAAGACCGATTTCATCGCCCGATTCGGCGGTGAGGAGTTCGCCGTACTGTTACCGGCAACGACGATCGATGCAGGGCATCGGTTGCCTGATAGCCTACGAGAGCAGGTCGCGCGCTGCCCCTTCCACTTCAAGGGACAGCCGGTCAGCATCACCTTTTCATCCGGGATCACTCGGCTGGAAGGCGAGGACACGGTAGAGGCGGCTTTCGAGCGAGCCGACCAGGCGCTCTACCAAGCCAAGCGCAGCGGCCGTAATCGCGTAGAGCGCGCTTAGGCGGCCGTCGGCATGAACGGACGCCAGTCTGCCGGGATGTCCTGAAGATACGGGTAGCGAAGCGACTCGCGTTGTGTGTCATTCAGCAGGAACGGCACGTGGCGTAGCTCGGCGGGAACGCTCTGCAACTCCGGCAGCCAGCGGGCGACGTATTCGGCTTGAGGATCGTGCCGACGCGCCTGACGCATGACATTGAAACTTGCCGCCCGCTGCGGATCGACAGCGGCTGCGGCAATGAATGCCCAATTGCCCCAGTTACTCGCTGGTTCATAGTCCAGCAGGTGCTCCTCGAACCATTCCGCACCCAGGCGCCAGTCCTGCTCGAGATGGCGGACAAGGTAACTGGCGACGATCCGACGGGCTACATGGGACAGGTAGCCGGTAGAGGCCAACTCGCGCATGCATGCATCGATGAGAGGAACCCCTGTCCGACCCTCGCACCAGCTTACGAATCGCTGATCGTTGCCGCGTGGCGTGTTTCGGGTGGCTTTCAGGCCGCGGGTCTGAAACAGCGACTCCCCGTGCCGTCGCAGCGTACAGGCGAAGAATTCACGCCAGAGAAGGCTGCGCCAAAGCAGACGGGTCGACGCGTCCGCTCCTGCCTGCGCCTCGTAACGGCGCAGCTCGGCAGCGACGCGGCGAGGCGACAGGCTGCCCTGCGCCAACCACGGGGCAAGTTTGGATGAGCCCTCCACGCCGAGTATGAGCTCATGCTCATCCTCGTAGCGCCGCACGTTGCCTGTTTTCCACAGGTAATCATGCAGGTGCGCCCGTGCTGCGGGCTCGCCCCCCGAGAAAGGAAAGGCGCTGTTGGCAAACGCCAGCGGCTCACCCACGCCTAGCTGGGAAAGCGTTGGCAGGGGTTCGAAAAGGTCGTGACTGCGTGCCGGTAGCGGAGGCATCTCTCCGGGGGCGGCCAACGGCTGGAACGTCGGCTGCAGGCGGTCCACTTCCGCAACGAAGCGACCGAACGACGAAATGGCAGGGGTCTCGCCATCGAGGCCGCCATCAAGCAGGCCCAGTGTGCTGGCCGGATAGAGCCTCAGCTCCGCTGGGCCCAGTTTGGCACGCAGCCTTTCCAGCCGTTGGTTCTCCGATGGGACATGCTCGTCGAGCGTCACAACCTCGGTCAGCGCCAGTTGGGAAACGAGCTGTGGGATCAGGACTTCGGGGTCACCCGCCAGGACCAGCAATCGAGAACCGCGCTGACGAAGCTCGCCGTCCAGAGCAGCGAGACCCTCCATGAGAAAGCGTGCCCGATGGACGCCCACACGATGGCGGTCCGATTTGGCCAGTTCCAGCAGTCTCGTATCGAGGACGTACAGCGGTAATGCACACCGGGACTCGGCGGCGTGACGTACCGCAGGGTGGTCATCGAGCCGAAGGTCCTGCTTGAACCAGAGCAACGTCCGCATGGCAGTCCTCATTCTTGTCTTATCGGCCAGGCAGCAGAAATGCCGCGCGAAACGGGGCCCGTGGGCATATAGAGCAGCAAAGTGTGAACTGATTCTCGCCAGCCGATGAACGGCATTCCGCTTCGTGGCGTTACCAATCGCATGCTCGATCGGCTCCCCTGCCTGCCGAAAGAATCTGTATCGTTACCGCGCCCTCGGCTGACCCCTGCGCATTGGCGAAGCGTCACGCGTTGCGGTAAACCTTGAAGGGCCACGCTCGCCATTCACCTGCGGAGACTCTCGATTCCCATGTCCCGAATTCTTTCACTATTAGCCTGTGTCGCGGTGCTTGCCGGTTGCTCCACCGGGCTCAAGATCGACTCCGATCACCCTTCGAAGAACCACGACAGTCGCTCACAAGTCATCGTGCTTCATTACACGGGTACCGACTTCGAGCACTCGCTGCAATTGCTGACCCAGGGCGAGGTGAGCGCGCACTATCTGATTGATCGAAACCCGGCGAAGATTTACCGCCTGGTCGACGAGAACCGCCGTGCCTGGCATGCCGGTGAAAGTAGCTGGAAGGGCAGGACCTGGCTCAACTCAAGTTCGATCGGAATCGAAATGGTGAACCCGGGATACACGATCGATTCAACAGGCAAGCGCACCTTCTATGCGTTCTCGGACGAGCAGATCAATCAATTGATACTGCTGCTGAAAGAGATCATGCAGCGCCAGGGCCTTGGTCCGGAGGCCGTCGTGGGCCATAGCGACATCGCCCCGCAGCGCAAGGTCGATCCAGGCGCCGCGTTCCCCTGGAAACGCCTGGCCGATGCAGGGCTCGTGCTGTGGCCGGACAGCGCTAGCGTTGCACGCGCGCAGGCCGTTTATGAGCGGCGGGTACCGGATGTCGCGTGGTTTCAGGCGCAGTTGGCGCAGTTCGGGTATGAGGTGCCGCGTGACGGACAATTCGATGAAGCGACGAAAAACGTGATTGCCGCATTCCAGATGCGCTTCCGGCCAGCGCGCTACGACGGGCAGCCCGATGCGCAGACCGCTGCGATGCTATGGGTACTGAACAACACCAAGCGCTAGACCGCAGGGCGGGACTGTCGGGGAGCAGGCCCGCCCTGTCGATACCTGTCAGATGGGTAGCGCCATGTAGATAATGGTGCCGTGTTCTACGCGAGAGTGAATACCGATCCGGCCGCCATGCAGTCGGGTGATCTCCTTGCACAGGGCCAGACCGAGGCCGGCGCCGCCTTTCTTGCGGCCTACTTGGACGAAGGGTTCGAAAATCCGAGCCTGCTGGCTGTAGGGGATCCCTTCGCCACTGTCTTCGACGCTGATGATGACCCGGTCGCCATGGCGCCGCGCCTGCAGACAGATGCGCCCGTCCACGGGTGTATGCCGAAGAGCGTTGGTCAGCAGGTTATCCAGCACCCGCTCCATCTGCGTCCGGTCAATGTTCAGCATGGGCAGACCTTCTTCCACCTCCAGCAGAAGCGATGTGCCGCGCTCGCCAGCCGCCGTCTCGAAGCGCGCGCGTGCGTCCTGAAGCAGCTCCAGAGGATCGCAGGCCGAAAGCTCGAGCTTCTGCTGGCCGGTCTGGTACCGAGAGAAATTCAGGAGGTCGTTGATGAGCCTGACCAGGCGGCGCATCTCTTCGTCGACCGTCTCGATGAGATCCTGCTCGCGGGCATTTGGCGGGAAATGAACGCGCTCGCGAAGCAGGCCGAAGGCCATGTGCATGCCGGTCACTGGCGTGCGAAGCTCATGCGAGGCGCGCAGGACAAACTCATTGCGGACCCGCTCGAATGCGCGCTGATCCGTAACGTCCCGCAGCACCATGACCGCGCCTTCGACTTCGCCGCTCGGCTGGCCGAACGGAATGAGTCGCCACGCCAACAGACGCTGTTCGCCTCCGACCTCCAGTACGAGGTCTTCTTGCGGATCCTCTCGGGTCTGATCGGTCAGCACCTGCTGGACCGCTTCGTCCAGTTCAGGATGGTGCAGGGCCTCACCCAGGCGTACGCCGATATGCTCGGTTTCCCATGCCAGCTGGCGCTGTGCGACGGGATTGGCATGTTCAAGATTGCCATCGCGGTCGATGATCAGCAGGCCGTCATCAATGCAGTCGAGAACAGCCTGCAAGCGGCGCTGGCCACCCTTGAGCGCGGCGACGTTCGTTTCGTTGAACTGCTGAAGCGCGCTGGCCATGACGCCGAAGCGCCGGCTCAGCGACGACAGTTCGGCGATAGGCGACTTGGGTAGCACAACCTGGAAGTCGCCCTGGCCGATACGGTCTGCTGCCTTGGCAAGCTTTTCGATCGGTCCCACAAATCGACGGGCCATGGTGTGGGCGCTTATGAAGCCGATCACCAGTACCATCAGGCCCACGGTTCCGAGCAGGATGGACAACAGGGTTGCGCGCTCCCGGCTCTCGATGCCTTGCGAACGGATATGCTGAAGCGCATTTTCCTGAGCATCGGTCAGCCGGTCCCGCACGTCCCTGAACAACTCAGGAAAGCCGGCGCTTTCATGATTGGACTGTTCCCCTGACGCATCGGGGGCGTCCAGTTGCTGGCTCAGCCTGTCATAGGCATTACGGACCCTGACCAGGGCCTCGCGCCCTTCGCCTGTGGTGCTTTGGATCGCGCCGTCCAGGTAGTCGTAGATCGCCCGCTGCTGATCCTGCTGCGCTTGCTGATCCCGGGGGCGATTGATCAACGACGCCAACTGATTGCCCACCAGATAGCGAACGCGCTGTGCGCTTTCGATTACTCCATAGTGGCTTTGCAGCAGGCTCTCCTGCGTGCGAGCCATCTGCAGCATGCCCACCAGCCCGATGAGCAGGCCGAAGAGTGCCACGGTAATCACCGCGGAAATACTCAGGAACAGGCGCGTCCTGAGCTTCATGGGCAGTTTCCTTGGGAGTTTCATAACCCGTACTGCTTGCGTTTCCTGTAAAGCGTGGAAGCGTCGATGCCAAGTGTTCGAGCGGCCTGGTCCAGCGTGTCGCTAGAGGCCATGACGGCGGCGATATGAGCTCGCTCAAGCTCTTCCAGGCTCAATGCTTCTCCCACGCGTGGCGCATTGTTCGAGGGCGCCTCACCCAGTCCCAGATGGCTGATCTCTACCCATTCCTTCGCACAGATGATGCTGGCGCGTTCGATGACGTTACGGAGCTCGCGGACATTGCCAGGCCAGCGGTAGGTGATGAGTGCGCGCTCGGCCTCGGGGCTGAAACCCCGAGCGGGCCGTGCGTAGTCCTTGACGAAGTGAGCCAGGAACCGCTGCGCCAGGTCCAGGATGTCTTCGGGACGCTCACGAAGGGGCGGCAGGTTCAACGTGATGACGTTGAGGCGATAGAGCAGGTCTTCGCGGAAGTTGCCCTCGCGCACCATCTCGTCGAGCGCAAGATTGGTAGCCGACAGGATACGCACGTCAGCGCGGCGGGTGACAGGATCACCGATGCGTTCGTATTCCTTGTCCTGAATGAAACGGAGCAGCTTGGGCTGCAAACCGATGGGAAAATCGCCGATTTCGTCGAGAAAGAGTGTACCGCCATCTGCCTGGCTGACTCGACCAAGGGTGTTTTCGGTCGCACCGGTAAAGGCGCCTCGGTTATGGCCGAACAGCTCGCTTTCCATGAGGTCCGCCGAGAGCGACGGACAATTGATGGTCACCAGCGGCTTCTTGGAGCGTCGGCTCCAGCCGTGGATAGCGCGGGCCAGTTCGCCTTTGCCCGTACCGGACTCGCCAAGAATGAGGATATTGGCGTCTGTATCGGCAACCTGGCGGGCCGTTTCCAGTACAGCCATCATCGCTGGGCTGTGCGAACTGAGCATGTCGCGGCGTTTGGTGACCTGGCCTTCCAGCGCTTCGAGCCGGGCAGCCATCTGCCTCACTTCAAGCTGCTTGGCAGCGGCCATGCGCAGCTGGTCCGGGCTGCAGGGCTTCACCAGATAGTCCGCTGCGCCAGCCTGCATGGCGTCTACGGCAGTATCGACAGCAGAGTGCGCCGTGACGATGACCACGCGCATCCAGGGGGCCTGTACGCGCATCTGTTGCAGTACATCCAGGCCGCTGTCTTCTCCCAGGCGCAGGTCGAGGAAGCACAGGTCGAATACCTGACGGTGGACAAGCGCCTCGGCCTGCGCGGCCGATGTGGCTGTCGACACTTGATAGCCTTCGTCTTCCAGACAGTAGCGGAAGGTCCGCAGGATGGCGGATTCATCGTCCACCAGCAGGATACGGCCCTGGTTCTCCGCGGCGTTTTCCATCTTGATCAAATCTCCAGCGGGCGTGGTGTGGCGCGAGGGCAGCCTGTTCGGCTTTCTGCGGGCTTTGCTCGTTATCAGAGCACTGCTTAGTCCAATATCGCTCATGCAAGTTGCACGAGGGTCAGATAAAGCGGGCATTTCGCGAATCAGCGTGGGCTCAAGCAGGCGTGACGTTAGCGTGGTCGCAAGTTACCAGCAAATTGTGCGCTTATTGCAACAACCCGTGAACAAACGGAGGGTTTGTCTCGATGAGGATCTGTGACTGCTCCTGCCGCCAGCGCTTTTTTCGTTCAAATCGACCGCCGAAACGGAACTTATCTTCCAAACCCGCTACAGCGGTCGTGCAAAACGCACGGGCCGGAAATCGGTGATCGTGCAGCTTACCCGGCAAATGAAATTCCTATGTTTGTAAGTGTATGATTTTAAAGGAAAAAATACTCCTCATTTTCTGGCATGGCCTCTGCAATATCTCTGGCATTGCACGAATTTGGCACCGCCACATCAGTATTCGAGGAGATCAGGATGAATCGTATGCAGAGCCGCGCACTGGCCAATAAAGGCTTCATGGTTGCAGCAGCGTTTGCGTTGGTAGCACTGGCTGCCCATCAGTTCCCGAATAGTGCTACGGCTACTGCCGATACCGCCAAGCCAGCGGTTGCGACTCACATCCTGCCCTATGAGTCCCGAATGATTCAGGGTGCCCAATTCCTTGGCAACGTTAGCCTCCAGCAGGCAGACAAGCGCCAGGATTTCACTGAAACACGCCGCCAGCAACGCTGGGTCTTCTGAGGTCGCTTTCCAGATGGTGCCGATCGGTTTTTTCGCAGTTTCGCTGTTGCTGTCGGGTGTAGGGCTCGTGGTGGCCTACGTAACCGCCCTGTCGACGCTTCGTACCAATGAGCCGCTGGACATGGGCACCAAGCACACTGCCAGTACTCGCAACATCCAGAATTTTCAATCGACAGTAAGTCGTCCGTGAACCACGGCCTACTGTTTAGGCTCCAAAGACCACAGGTTCCAATAATAGGAGAAATGCCATGTTGAGCTGGGCTCTGACCTTTCTGGTGATCGCTATCATCGCTGCCGTACTGGGCTTTGGTGGTGTGGCTGGTACTGCGGCTGGTATCGCCAAGGTACTGTTTGTCGTATTCCTGGTGCTGTTCGTGCTGTCCTTCATCTTCGGGCGCCGTCGGCCCTGATGATGTACCTGTTCGCTTCGCGTACCTCACCCTGTAGTTTTGTGTACGCGGCGAACCTAATTCCAGGTCATTCGGTTGTTGTGCATGGCCGAGTGACACGAAACACGAAATAGGCCGTGGCTCCACTTACCCGGTGATCGTTGTTTCAACGATTCCAACCCGTTCGCCAGGCGATCCCTGCTTCGGGTGAGGAATCTCGCTGGTAGGGCCCCGCAGGGGGCAGACCAAGGGGCCGGATTGCTTTGCAGGCCGAAGTGATTCAGGGGTACAGGGAGTACCTCCGCAAGCGGGCCGGGTCGGGCGTGCTGCAGTTGGAGCCTTGCCGTTGGCAGGCTCCAACAGGCAGACAATCAGCATTCCCCTTCAGTTCTCAGTGTCCTCAATAGGCGCGCCGTTCGGTATCGCCGTTAAACGATCAACCGTCCCATCGCATCCGTGACCCGTCGAATGTGTCTGGTTATCATCCCGACATGTTGAAAAGGGGCCGGTAATGCTGAATGGATTGTGGCTGTGTTTCTTTCTGGTAGGCGCGCTGGCAGGGTTTGCCCAGTGGTTCAGCGGAAATCCCGGTATTTGGGCTGCCATCGTTGAAAGCCTGTTCTCGATGGCAAAGCTGTCCGTGGATCTCATGATCCTGCTATTTGGAACACTGACGCTCTGGCTTGGATTTCTGAAAATCGCGGAGAAGGCGGGGCTTATCGATCTTCTTGCGCGAGCGCTCGGCCCATTGTTCGCGCGGCTGATGCCCGAGGTCCCTCGTGGCCATCCCGCCCTCGGTTTGATCACGATGAATTTTGCCGCGAACGGCCTGGGCCTGGATAACGCAGCAACGCCGATTGGGCTCAAGGCCATGCGCGCCCTGCAGGAACTCAATCCGAGCGCCACGGTCGCCAGTAACGCTCAGATCCTCTTTCTCGTGCTGAACGCCTCGTCTCTGACACTCCTGCCAGTGACGATATTCATGTACCGCGCGCAGCAGGGTGCGCAGGACCCTGCCATGGTGTTCCTTCCTATCCTGCTTGCAACCTGTTGCTCGAGCCTCGCTGGCCTGCTCAGCGTGGCGCTGATGCAGCGTCTACGCCTGTGGGACCGCGTCGTACTTGCGTATTTCATCCCGGGTGCGCTGCTGCTCGGCGCCTTCATGGCCGTGCTTGCGGGGCTTTCAGCTACTGCGCTCGAGTCCTTGTCATCGCTGCTGGGCAACCTGACGCTCTTCGGCCTGATCGTCCTGTTCCTGATCATCGGGGCGTTGCGCAAAGTGCCGGTCTACGAAAGCTTCGTAGAGGGCGCGAAGGAAGGCTTCGACGTTGCAAAAAGCCTGTTGCCGTATCTGGTCGCGATGCTCTGCGCGGTCGGTGTGCTGCGGGCATCGGGTGCGTTGGATTTCGTTCTCGAGGGCATCCGCTGGGCCGTCGTATCCATGGGAATGGACAGCCGTTTCGTGGATGCACTGCCGACAGCGCTGGTGAAGCCCTTCTCGGGGGGTGCCGCCCGAGCAATGCTCATCGAAACCATGAATGCCGAAGGCGTGGACAGTTTTCCGGCACTGGTGGCAGCCACGGTGCAAGGCAGCACCGAAACCACGTTCTACGTCCTGGCCGTCTATTTTGGTGCCGTTGGTATCCAGCGCGCCCGCCATGCCGTTGGTTGCGCACTGTTCGCTGATTTTGTTGGCGTGGTTGCCGCAATCTCCGTGTGCTACTGGTTCTTCGGCTGATCAGCCGTTGCTCTCCCGAGTATTGGGATAGACGTAGCTGCCGGCTGGCTTCACATCATAGGGCTCGCCAAGTTCCAGAACCGCATGGGCGCTATTGCTGAACAGGGAGTTCAAGCGGCGCATGTCGCTCATCAAGTCCAGATGAAGTGAGCTGGTCTCGATACTCTCGGCGACCCGCTGGTGAAGGCGGTCAGCGTGGGTATGGGCATAGCGGCGTTCCAGCATGCGGAAGCGTTGCTTGGCGCGCCGGAGCCGCTTGGCGCTGTCGATATCGCCGTTCATGAACACGGCGAGTCCTAGGCGCAGGTTGGCTACGAGCTGCTGCTGAAGCCTTGCCAGCTCTTCCATGCCAGTCTCGGAGAACGCCAGATTGCGGCCGTGCGTCTTCGCATGCAGGTCGTCCAGCATGCGTTCAATAGTGTCGCCGGCTCGTTCGAGATTGATTGCCATCTCGAATACCTGCGCCCAGCGCTCGCTGTCCTCGGCAGACAGATCCTCCCGCGGAATACGGGCCAGATACAGTTTGATGGCGGTGCAGAAGGTGTCGATGTCGTCGTCCATGCGCCGAACCGCCTTGCGCTGCGCGCGGTCCCCGGTCCTCAGGCTTGTCAGCAGCCCTTCGAGCATTTGCTCGACCAGATCGCCCATCCGCAGTGTTTCACGTACCGCGTTGGCCAGGGCCAGGCCAGGTGTATCCAGCGCAGACGGATCCAGATGGCGTGGGCGACTGGCGGCATCGTCGTTGGGCAGATCAGGAAGAAGACGTTCACACAGTCGCGCCATGAGGGGGACGAGCGGAAGCTGCAGCAGGCAGCGAACGACGTTGTAACCCAGGTGGAAGCCGATCACCCATTCACTCGTGGAGAGCGGCAGTGCATGTAAATAACCGACGATGTCGTCGAGGAAGGGGAGCAAAAGGAGCCCGATGGCCTTGAACAGAAGGCTACCCAGAGCGACGCGCCGGCCTGCCGGGGGTTGTCCTGCGGTCCCTAAATAGGCAAGCAGGCCGCTGCCGATATTGGCACCAATCACCAGACACAGCGCGACCTCGAGCGATATGACGGACGCCGCCGCGAGTGTGGCGGTCAGCAGTACCGCGGCAAGGCTCGAATACGAAAGCATGGCGAAGAGCGCACCGACGACCGTATCCAGCAGGACGTCGCCCGTCAGGCTCGCGAACAATACGTGGACACCACGCGCGTCGATGATCGGCTCAACGGCGGCCACGATCATCTCGAGCGCGAGCAGGATAAGGCCCAGCCCCAGTGCGACGCGGCCGAGTTGCCCCGCGCGTGTCTGTTTCCGGCCAAGAAAAAGAACGACGCCGGCAAGTACGAGCAAGGGCGACAGCCAGCTGAGGTCAAGCGTGAGTACCCGAGCCATCAGGGCGGTGCCCACATCCGCTCCGAGCATGATTGCCAGCGCGGGAGAAAGCGACACCAGTCCCTGGCTCACGAAGCTACTGGTAAGCAAGGCGGTCGCATTACTGCTTTGTACGAGGGCTGTAACGCCGATGCCAGCGACGAAGGCGAGTGGCAGGCGCCGGACACTCCGATTCAGCGTGCGCCTCAGCTGCGTGCCATACACCCTGAGCACGCCCGTACGGACGATGTGCGTGCCCCAGATAAGTAGGGCCACGGCCGATAACAGATTCAGAAGATTCAGCATGTGCACGGTCCCTCTACGGCAAAGCGTGGAGCGTCGCTCGATGCGCGCATCGAGGCGGTGCCAAGCCGTCGTAGGAGCAAGCGGGACCAGACCTGGATGCTGGTTGCGGCGCCTTACTCCATTTCCATGACCGGCTCATTACAGTGACTGAAAAGTCGACGAGCGGGTTCCCCTTCGATGTGGTCCAGAGCAACGGACGCTGTCGCAGCCAACTGGTAATCTTTCAGGCGACTCCGCAGTGAAGCCTTACCATGTTCCGTCTTTATCACGCGCCCGATCTCGAAACCCTTGGCATGCTGGCGAGTCGATTGCTCGCACAGCCCCAACACGATCCGCTCGCGCCTGCGCGGCTTGTGGTACCCAGTCAGGGCATCGGACGCTGGTTGACCCTGCAGCTCGCCCGCGCCGAAGGGATCGCCATGCACCTGCGCGTGCAGCTCCCCGCCAGTTTCGTGTGGGATCTGACACGAGACGTTCTCGGCGCGCTGCCGGAGCAGTCCGCCTTCAACCCGCAGGCGCTGACCTGGCGCGTCTACGACTGGCTCTGCGAGCCGGGCAACCTCGCCCAGGCCGAGCGGTTGGAGCGCTATCTGGATGGCGGCGACGAGCGCCGCCGCTTCGCGCTGGCCGCCAGGATTGCGGACGTATTCGACCAGTATCTGCTGTACCGGGATGATTGGCTGGCAGCCTGGGAGCGTGGCGAAACGTGCGACCTGGGTCTCGACGAGGACTGGCAGGCCCTGCTGTGGCGTGAGCTCACCAAGGACGGCCATCCACACCGCGCGCGCCTCCTGGGCGATCTGCTGGCACGTCTATCCGACGATACGCCGCTACCGAGCCTGCCAGAACGCCTGTTGGTATTCGGCATCAGTAGCCTGCCGCCTCACCATCTGCGCGTACTCGAAGGGCTGGCCCGCCATACGGATGTCATTCTGTTCGCGCTGAACCCCAGTCGTGAAGCCTGGGGCGAGATCCGAGATATTCGTGAGCTGGCCCGGCAACCGGAAACGGATCCGGACGACTGGTATCTGGACGTTGGCCACCCATTGCTCGCGAGCCTGGGCAAGCAGGGGCGGGACTTCTTCGACTCGCTGTTTGCCAGCGTTGCAGATGAAACCGGCTTTTACAGCGACGACGACGCGCTGGAGGATGACAGCCTGCTCCACGCGCTGCAGAACGATGTGCTTACCTTGAAAACTCGCCGGCCCGAGGCGCGAATAGCCTGGCAGCCGAGTGACCGCTCCATCGAACTTCACGTCGCGCATTCTGCCCTGCGAGAAGTAGAGATCCTGCATGACCAACTGCTGGCTCGGTTCGCTGCTGATCCGACGCTGACCCCCGATCAGGTGGTCGTACTGACACCGGACATCGAGCGTTACGCGCCTTTCATCGAAGCGGTTTTCGCGTCGCGCGATGGCGCGCCCCGCAACGCCCGCATCCCGTTCAGTCTGGCCGACCGCAGTGCACGCGCCGAGCTTCCGTTGATCGAAGCCTTCATCGAGTTGCTGGCGCTTCCAGAGAGCCGGTTTTCCGCTGAAGAGGTCATGGCGTGGTTGGAGCAGCCCGCCATTGCCCGACGTGCCGGCATCGAATCCGAAGATCTCGTCACCCTTCGCGAATGGCTGCGCGTCGCGGGGGTTCGCTGGGGACGCGACGCACGCCATCGCACGGAGCTGGGGTTGCCCGCGACAGACGCCTACACCTGGCGTCAGGGGCTTGATCGGCTGCTGCTGGGCTTCACTGCACCCCCGCAGCTGGCGGGCGAGGCCCCACCGTTGCTTGGTGATCATCTCCCACTGGATGCGCTGGAGGGCGGCCAGGCGCAGTTACTGGGCCGCTTCCATGCCTTCGTCTCAAGACTGGCCGGCCTTTGTGAGCGGCTACAGACACCCCGTCCCCTGGCGGAATGGACCCCTGTTCTCCAGCATGTGTTGGATGATCTGTTCGATGAGCGTGAGGCGGGCGAGATCCTGCTGATGCTCAGTCAGGCATGTGCAAGCCTGGCCGAACAGGCTGGCGCGTCGGGCATAACACGCCCCGTCGAGCTTGCCCTCGTGCGCCAACAATTGGCGGCGGCGCTTGAACAGAACGGCGGGGCCAGTGGATTCCTGACAGGTGCGGTGACCTTTTGCACCATGGTGCCAATGCGCAGCTTGCCGTTTCGCTGGGTATGCCTGCTCGGTCTCGATGACGGCGCGTTGCCCCGCCGCACACCAGCGGCAGGGTTCGATCTGGTGGCGCGTCGACCGCGCCGGGGCGACCGCGCGAGACGCTTGGACGACCGCTACCTGTTCCTCGAAACCGTCCTCTCTGCACGCGACGGCCTCTACCTCAGTCATGTTGGCCGAGACCCGCGCGACAACGCCGAGTTACCGCCTTCCGTGTTGGTCAGCGAGCTACTTGAAGCCATCGATCTTACGGCCTTGGCGGAAGGCGGGCAGGCGGTCAGCGAGCGTATCCGTGTATTGCATCCACTGCAGCCCTTTGCTTCAGCGAATTTCGCCGACGGTGCGCATGCGGGTTATTCGGCAGCGTGGTACCGGGCTGCACAGCGGCTCAGCGAGCCACCGCAATCGGCGCCCTCAGCCTTCGTGACCGAGCTGGCTCCGCCCGAGGATGCCGAATTGAGCGTTGAGCCCAGTTTGTTGGTGCACTGTTTCCGCCATCCGACGCGCTTTTTGTTGGAGCAGCGTCTCGGCCTGCGTCTGCCGGACGAAGAAGATGTTCTTCCGGGAGACGAGCCGTTCGAACTGGAGCGTTCAGCGTTGACAGGGCTTCGGCGGCTGGCACTGGAGGCCGCCGAGCGTGGCTGGAGCGAAGTCGAAGAGCGACGGGTGGCTGCTGCCGCCGGCTGGCTGCCCCTGGGGGAGCTGGGGCAGGCCTACTGGGGCCAGCTTCGTGGGCCTATACGAGCGTTTGCCCCGTTGTTGCAGGAAGAGCGGCCGGACCATCCGCCGGAGCCTGTATTGATCGATCTGCGCATTGATGACGTTCACCTTTATGGGTGGCTCGACGGTGTCACCGCGGACGGCCTGTTTGACTTCCGCCTGCGTGATCTGGGCGCCTGGGAGCTAGCATCGTTCTGGCTGCGTCATCTGATGCTCAATGTAGCGGCGCAGCCCGGCATCGAGCGTCGCAGTCGGCTGCTTTCCCCCAAATCCGAATGGCGCCTGGGCGCGGTGGCTGACCCGATCAGCGCACTCCGGCCATGGGTTCATGCTTACCGCGAGGCGTTGGTTCGCCCGATTCCGGTGTTCCCGCGCAGCAGCCACGGTTTCGCCCACAAGTTTCGAAAGCCCGGGCGCAAGGAACCGATCGACGCCGCCCGTACCGAGGCGCGCGTGCTGTGGCAAGGCAACGACTACCTCGTAGGCGAAAGCCTCGATCCATGGAATGCGTTGGCGTTCCGCGGCGTGGACCCGCTCGATCAACGATTCGAAGCCATGGCCGAGGCGCTGTATGGGCCTGCGCTGGATGCCTTGGATGAAGCAGGAGAAGACGCGTGATGCGATTGATCCATACCGCAGCAATCGGTCTGTTCGATGACCGTCAACACGCCCAGGAGCCTTCCGCATGACGGCCCTCAACCTCCTCACATCGCCATTCGATGGTCGTTCACTGATCGAAGCCAGCGCCGGTACGGGCAAGACCTGGACCCTGACGGCGCTGTACGCGCGCTTCCTGCTGGAAAAGCAGCTCAACGTTGGCCAGATCCTCGTCGTCACCTACACCACAGCCGCCACCGCAGAACTGCGCGAACGCATCCGCCGGCGGCTGGCTGAGTTGCTGGACGTCTATGAAAACGGCCCTGGAAAGGACGCACTGCTCAATGATCTACATGCGCGCTACCCGGATGCCGCGAGCCATCGACGGTTGCTGCTGGCAGTGCATGGGTTCGATGAAGCGGCGATCTTCACTATCCACGGATTTTGCCAACGCGCGTTGCAGGATTCGGCCTTCGACGCGGGAGGCGATTTTGACAGCGAGCTCACCCAGGATGACCGCGAGCTCGTCGATGCCTTGCTGTCCGACCTCTGGCGGCACGAGCTGGCAAGCGCCGATGCAGCCTGGGCCGCTTTCCTCGTTCATAAGCGAATGACCCCGCAGACCCTGCGCCAGCGTCTGCGCCCCCACCTGGGCAAACCGTATCTGCGCGTCGAGCCCAGTGCGCTCGAAACGCCGGAGCTTCCCTCGCTCACACACGCTTGGCGATACGCAGCGGATCTCTGGTCCCGCACGGGTCTGGAATGGATCGAGACGCTCATCGCCCATGAGGGGTTGAGCCAAACCACGCACAAGCGCGACAAGTTCACGGGCTGGCAGGCGGAGTTGGATGCCTATTTCACCGACATCGCCAGCCTGTTCAGCGTCCCACCCGGCCTGCAGAAGCTGGGCGCAGCAGCGCTCGCCAAGGCGTGCAAGAAGGGTCATGACGCGCCACTGTGCGAGCTTGCAAGTACGCTCGATGCGCTTGCGGAGGCGCTCGATGCGGCACTCCCCGTCGGCGAGCAGCGACTGATCGCACTGCAGGTGCGCCTGCTGCATGCGTTGAACCAGCAGTTGCCCGAACGCAAGGCGGCGCAGCGCTTGCTGGCCTTCGATGACCTGCTCAACCGCTTGCAGCAATCTCTGGCAGGCGAGGGCGGTGCGCAGCTGGCACAGGCCTTACGTGATCAATATCCGGTCGCCCTGATCGACGAATTTCAGGACACCGACCCGATTCAGTACGCAATTTTCTCGCGCATCTACCAGCCAGGCGAGCCGGGCGACCTGTGCTTCGTCGGCGACCCAAAACAGGCGATCTATGCCTTCCGTGGAGCGGACCTTAACACCTACCTGCGCGCCCGCGAGGAAGCGGCCCGCCAGTACAGTCTGGCCACGAATCATCGGTCGACGCCGAGCCTGATTGCGGCGCTCAATGGATTGTTCGACCGAGCCTCCCCATTCGCGGAAAAGGGCCTGGACTATGTCCGGGTAGGCGCGAGCGATCGACCCCGTGCGCGGCTTGTCCTGCCGGGTTCGGATGCGCCGCTTTCGATGGTCTGGCTCGACGATGAGCCGCTCGGCAAGGGCGAGGCGGGTGCTCGTGCGGCGGTGGATACGGCCCGGCGTATAGCCGCGCTGCTGGCCGCCAGCGCCGAAGGACAGGCCTATTTCGACGAGGGCGAAAACCGGGTGCCGCTCAAGGGCGGGGATATTGCTGTGCTCGTGTCGAACCACCGGCAAGCTGGCGAAATCGCGGCCGAATTGCTCGCTCGGGGTGTTTCCAGCGTGCGGCGCGGCAAGGAAAGCGTCTGGCAAAGCGAAGAAGCACAGGATCTGGCCGCTGTGCTCGCGGCCTACGCTGAACCCGGGCGCGAGGGCTTGTTGCGCTATGCCCTCGGGTCTCGTTTGCTAGGTCGCAACGCAGCGCAACTGGCTGCGAGCGAAGCGGACAGCCGTGCGTGGGACGAAGAGCGGGAGCAGGCGGAGCGTTACCACGGGCTGTGGCAGCAGCAGGGATTCATGCGAGTGTTCCGGGCCTGGCTGGATGAGCAGGCTGTGGCTGAGCGCCTTCTGGAATGGCCAGACGGCGAGCGTCGGTTAACGAACCTGCTCCACCTCGCCGAGCTTCTGCAGGCGGAGAGCCTCAAGAGGCCTGGGCTCGAACGCCTGCTCGCCTGGTTCCAGGCGCAGCGTGCAACGGATCTGCACGGTGAGGATGCCCTGCTACGGCTCGAAAGCGACGCCGAGCGCGTGCAGATCGTGACGATTCATACGAGCAAGGGACTCGAGTATCCGCTGGTGTTTTGTCCCTATCTCTGGGATGGCGGCCTGCTCCGGCAGAACGAAGACATCACCTGCCACGATGAGGCGGGCGCGCCACTGCTCGATCTGGGCAGCGATCGACTGGATGAATACAGGCAGCACGCCCGGCAGGAGCGCTTCGCGGAGCGGCTGAGGCTGGCTTATGTCGCACTGACCCGGGCACGCGATCGACTCTGGTTGCACTGGGGACCGATCGATTGCGCCGTAAAAAAGGATGGGACGCTCAAAGAGGACGGCTTGCACACGAGCGCGCTGGCCTGGCTGCTTCACGGGCGTAACCGCGCAGGTGAGGATGCGTTGACGGATCTGGCCGAGCACCTGCGCGCGCAGACGCCCCAAGGGCTGAAGCATGAGTTGGAAACGCTCATTCTGGCCAGCGAAGGCGGCATGACATTGGAGCAACCCATAGCCGACGAGCATGTCAGCACTGGCGCGGTGCGTGCTGAACGCCCAGGCGAGCTGGCTGCCTTGTCGCGGGTGCTGCAGAGCAACTGGCGGATTGGCAGCTTCTCGGGCCTTGCCGCAGGAATGCACATGGAAGCGCCCGATCGCGACACGCTGTTCATCCCGGACGCGAGTGAACCGGGTTCGGGTTTTTATGGGTTTCCACGTGGAGCACGCGCAGGCACGTGTCTGCACGCCATCTTCGAAGACTGGGCGCGGGGGAAGGGTGCGCTCTCCGAGCTGGTCGAGCCCGCCCTGACGGCACATGGCATCGATGCCGAGCTGTGGGGTGACACCGCGAAGATGCATCTCGAGCGTGTCCTGCATACGGACCTGAATGCAGCGGGCATGAGTCTGGCACGCCTCGACGCTTCGCGTCGGCTCCCTGAGCTGGGTTTCACGTTCCCAGTCAGCGAACTCAACATGGGCGCATTGCGCGCGATCCTCACGGAACCGGCGATGGGCCTGGATCCCGCCGCTCGCGCAGCAGCAGAGCGCCTCACGTTCGATAGTCTGCAGGGTTACCTCAAGGGCTTCATCGACCTGACCTTCGAATTCGAGGGGCTGTGGTACATCCTCGACTACAAGTCGAACTGGCTGGGTCCAAACGCCAGCTATTACGGGGGTGAGCGGCTACAGCAGGCGATTGCGGGCGAGCACTACTACCTGCAGTACCTGATCTATCTGGTCGCGCTGCGGCGCTTCCTGCGCCAGCGCCTTGCCGATTTCGAGGACAGCCAGCTCGGTGGCGCGTGGTATCTGTTCCTGCGTGGCATGCCGGAAGCCGGTGTGCACTTCGCACGGCCAAGCGATGCGCTGCTCGACGCGCTGGACAGCCTGTTCCAGGGAGGTTCGCATGGCGCCTAAGTCAACGACGCCTTGGACCGAGCTGCCACTGTCGCCGCTTGAGCGCGCATTGGCGGAGAGCCTGCACCGCCTCGATCCAGAAGGCGATCCGCTGGTGCTGGTATCCGCCGCACTGACGGTTCAAGCGCTTTCAGCAGGTGATGTTTGCGTGCCGCTCGCCCGTTGGGCCGGGCTTCGGCCGTGGCCCGAGCATTCGTTCGCACTGCCCTCCGCCGACACGTGGCGGCAAACCCTGACGGGTTCGCGGCTCGTGTCGACCAGCGATCAGTACACGCCGCTGGTCTTCGAGCATGACCGGCTGTATCTGGCGCGCTACCACGCCTACGAGCAACGGCTGGCACAGTCCCTTGTCGCACGGGCATCGCAGCGGCCGCAGGTGGACGTGTCGGTGCTTCACAGCGGCTTACAGCGGCTGTTTGCCTTCAATGAGGGTCAGAATCCGGATTGGCAACGACTGGCCGCAGCGCAAGCCGTGATGCGCAGGCTTTCGGTCATCTCGGGCGGCCCGGGTACTGGCAAGACGACCACCGTCGTCCGCCTGTTGGCGGCGCTCCTGGAACAGCCAGGCGGCGAGTCGCTGGCGATCGGATTGGCGGCGCCGACCGGTAAGGCTGCGGCACGAATGGCCGAAGCCATCCGCAATGCGAAGGCAAGCCTGCCGGTCAGCGATTTGATCAAGGCAGCGATGCCCGAAGAGGCGTCGACGCTTCATCGGTTGCTTGGTGCACGAGGTGACAGCCCGCAGGTCCGGCACGATGCTGCGCGGCCCCTGGCGCTGGATGTGTTGATCGTCGACGAAGCATCGATGGTGGACCTGGCCCTGATGGCCAAGTTGGTGGAGGCGATGCCCGCCACCGCGCGGCTCATTCTCCTGGGCGACAAGGATCAGCTCTCCGCTGTGGAAGCAGGCGCAGTGTTCGCTGAACTGTGCGAGGGCCGCGGCTTCGATGCGGTCACTGGCGAACGTCTTGAGCAAGCAACCGGGCAACGCGTACCGATCGATCCGCCACGGTCCGTCATCGGCGATGCAGTTGTTCTGCTGACGCACAGCCATCGGTTCGCCGGCGACAGCGGCATCGGAGAGCTCGCGCGTCGAATCAATGCAGGCGACGCAGCGGGCACTCAACGCCTGCTCAAGGAAGGCCGGCAAGATCTGCATTGGCAGTCATCGCCCATTCAGATCGAACTGCTGGACCGGCTAGAGCAGGGCTATTTGCCCTACCTGGAGCGCGCTCAAGCGGGGGATGCAGCGGATGCGTTTTCCGCGTTTGGCTCTTTCCGGGCTCTGGCGGCTCAGCGCGAGGGGCCGTGGGGCATTCGCGCATTGAACGAAGCGTTGGAAATTCGCTTCAAGCGGCGACAGCGCCTGCCGGAACGCGAGCGCTGGTATCCCGGCCGAGCAGTGATGATCACGCAGAACGACTATGCACTGGGTTTGTTCAACGGGGATGTCGGGCTATGCCTGCATACCGAATATGGCCTACGCGTGTTCTTCGAAGGGGAAGAGGGGCATCGTCACTTCGCCCCGGCGCGCCTGCCCAGCCACGATTGCGCGTTTGCCATGACGGTTCACAAGAGCCAGGGTTCGGAGTTCGATGAAGTGCTTCTGGCATTGCCTGACCAACCCAGCCCACTGCTCACCCGGGCGTTGTTCTATACCGGCATTACCCGGGCCAAGCGGCGCGTCGAAATCTGGTCCATTCCCGAGCGGCTGGTCGACGCGGTCTCGACCCGTGCAGAGCGTGCGTCCGGGCTTGCGGAGCGGCTACGGGTTGAACAGGCGCCTCGTGAAACATCGGTAACCACCACCGAGGACGTTGGCCAGCTCGATCTTTTCTGAGGCGCATAAGCAAGGTGCCTTGGCTGCGTCCGCGGCAAGCGGCGGATTACGCCGTTGGCTAATCCGCCCTACGCGATCCCATCGATGCGGTGGTAACCCAAATCAAAGGCGTAGGGCGGAATCCCGAAGGGCTTCCGCCGGAACCGCGGGCCTCACAAAGCGCGAATACGCGTTGGCACTTAAAGGTTCACATAGGGGTTTTCAGGAGAACCGCAAGCGCTAGTCGTTACCGTTCCGCCGAAACGTCAGCGCCGAACGTGCGCTTGCGCCAGACGCTCGCAAGCCACGGTTGCTGGTCGCGGGGAAGGCCCATTGGGCGGTAGTAGTGTTCCAGTTCGATGAAGCCGGCGCCGGTCAGGTAGCCGCGCCACGCCTCCAGGTCGTGCCAGACACCGTAGCGGGCGCCCTGCCAGCCTTCCTGATTCTCGCCACGCGGGTTGGAGCTGAAGAGCACACCATCGGGTTTGAGGGAGGTGTGCAGCTCGTGCAGTACGCGCGGAAGGTCGGCGCTGGGAACGTGAAAAAGTGAGGCGTTGGCGTAAATGCCGTCGAAGCGCTGGGGCGGCAGCGTTAGCGCAAGAAAGTCCTGATGCCAGACCTCACAGCCGCTGTCTCGGCGCGCCATCTCGACGAATTCTGCCGTGCCGTCGAGGCCTACCGGCTGGTGGCCGAGCGACTTGAACGTTTGCAGATCCCGGCCAGGGCCGCAGCCGAAATCCAGTATCGCCAAAGAGGCCTCACGCGGAAGATGCCGGAGCAGTGCATCGATATTCTGGCTAACGTCGTGGTCACGCGTGCTTTCACGAAAGCCGGTGGCGTTCTTGCCGTAGTGCGCCAGCGTTTCGCGGCTGGTCTCGGGCGTGCGGGTCATTCGGGCTCCGGGGTGAAGCGTTCACGACTGTTGGTCAGGTGGGTCCACATGGCGGCCCGTGCAGCCTCGGGGTCGCGGCGGCGGATGGCATTGAAGATGGCTTCGTGCTCCAGACTGGCGAGGTGGGCCAGGCCCGAGAGGTCGCTGTCCCCCCGTTCGTTCACGTTGATTCGCGTGCGCGGAATCATGCCTGAGCCGAGGTGGGACAGGATCTCGGTGAAGTATGGGTTTCCCGTCGCTTCGGCGATGAGCAGGTGGAAGCGGCGATCTGCTTCGACACAGTCATCACCGGCATTGGACAGCGCATCGAAATCATCGAGCGCCTGGCGTATTTCAGCGAGCTGCGCATCTGTTCTGCGCACGGCGGCCAGGGCAACCGCCTGACTCTCGAGCCCAATCCGCAACTCGAGAATGCTGCGGACATGCGTCGCCGTTTCGTGAGTTAGCCGCAGTCCGGAATGGGAAGGGCGCTCGATCACAAATGTGCCTTTGCCATGATGCGTTTCGACCAGCCCGGAGGCCTGCAGGCGTGAGAGGGCTTCGCGTACCACCGTGCGGCTGACGCCGTATTCGACGACCAGAGCGTTTTCGGATGGCAGCTTGTCGCCAGGCTTGAGCGTGCCCATCACCATGCGGCGCGTCAGCTCGGCGACTATCTCATGAGCAAGTCCCGGTGAGCGGCGAGGGGTGGCAGGCGATGCGGATGAGGACATCTTGGTATCCCAAACAATGAGGTGCACAGGGTAACACTGGCGGATAGCCATTTGAGTGCTGCGAAGCGGCCCGCTACCCGCGTGAAGATGGGCCATCGAGGCGAGCAGGGTCATGCGGCGTTCGCTTTTCTCCGCTCAAATCTACCTTGTCTAACAAGCTTCTAAAATACCTGACCAGCTCACCGTCTTCGGTAACCCTATGCGGTGTCTGGATGAGCGCGCGGTATTCAGAAAAGCTTCAAGCGTGCGGTATTGGGGTAGAGACATAAACTATTGCCAATACATCTCCAGCTTGTATGATGAGTCCAGCGATCAATACGCTCCCGCGTGTTTCGAGTCAGCGCCCAACAACTACAAATCCAGGTAATCGTCCATGAATCCACCTGTGTCGCAGACCCCTGTCATCACCGAAGTCATCGTCGTTCCTGTAGCCGGCCACGACGGCATGCTGCTCAATCTGAGTGGGGCGCATGGTCCGTACTTCACGCGTAACGTGGTGTTATTGAAGGACAGCGCCGGCCGCACAGGTCTCGGTGAGGTGCCGGGCGGCGAGAAGATTCGGCAAACGCTCGAGGATTCGCGAGACCTGCTTGTCGGCCAACCCATCGGCCGCTATCAGCAACTGCTCAATCGTGTCCGCCAGACCTTTGCCGATCGCGATTCCGGTGGTCGTGGCCTGCAGACGTTCGACCTGCGTATTACCGTGCATGCGGTCACGGCGCTCGAGTCGGCATTGCTCGACCTGCTTGGCCAGCATCTGGATGTGCCGGTTGCGGCGCTCCTGGGCGAGGGCCAGCAACGCGACGCGGTGGAAATGCTCGGCTACCTGTTCTTCCTGGGCGATCGCACCAAAACGGATTTGCCTTATCGCAGCGAGCCGGACGCCGACAATGACTGGTTCCGCGTGCGTCATGAAGAAGCGCTGACGCCCGAAGCGGTCGTCCGCCTGGCCGAGGCCGCCCATGCCCGCTATGGCTTCAATGACTTCAAGCTCAAGGGCGGTGTCTTGTCAGGTGACGCAGAGATCGAAGCGGTGACGGCATTGTCCGAGCGCTTCCCCGAAGCACGCATCACGCTCGACCCCAATGGTGCATGGTCACTGAAGGAAGCGATCCGTCTTTGCCGCGATCAGCACGACGTCCTGGCCTATGCCGAGGACCCCTGTGGCGCCGAGAACGGCTTCTCCGGTCGTGAAGTCATGGCCGAATTCCGCCGTGAAACGGGCCTGCTGACTGCCACCAACATGATCGCCACCGACTGGCGTCAGATGGTTCATGCACTGTCGCTGCAATCCGTGGACATACCATTGGCCGACCCGCACTTCTGGACCATGCAGGGTTCGGTACGTGTTGCACAGACCTGCGCGGACTGGGGCCTGACCTGGGGTTCGCACTCCAATAACCACTTCGATATCTCCCTGGCCATGTTTACGCACGTCGGTGCGGCAGCGCCCGGCAAGGTAACGGCTATCGACACGCACTGGATCTGGCAAGACGGACAGCGCCTGACGAAGGACCCACTGAAGATCGAGGGCGGCATGGTGCGAGTGCCGAAAAAGCCGGGGCTCGGGATCGAGATCGACATGGATCAGCTGAACAAGGCGAATGAGTTGTACCGCTCGATGGGGCTAGGTGCGCGCGATGATGCAGTGGCGATGCAGTACCTGATCCCGGGTTGGACGTTCGATAACAAGAAGCCATGTCTGGTGCGTTGACAGCCAGGTTGATCCAGACGCCGGTGTGTCTGGCCCGATACAGCCAAGTGACCCTTGGCGCTATCGGGCCTGACGTTGGGTCATGGCCACCGCGAGCGGCATGCGCAGTCAATACACGTTGACGCGCGTTAGGCGACCCTGGGTGATACCACCAAATGCAACTGCCAAGACCACGGCTTCAGGCCTGACAGATCGATTCTGAACAGGCAGTGATAGCCGTGCTCAAGGCGGTTTCCCCTGGCAATTTCGCGTTCACTTCCTCGGTTTGTGCCGCTGAATGCGTTTGAGTTGTCTGACCACTTGATGCGGGTGACCTGACCGGCGACATTGGTTGCTGATTCGTTTAACCGCGTCCTAGAGCCTTCGCCTCGTTCAAAAAAAATTGGCGATGCGCTATTGAAATCGCCTGGCATGTCTGCTTTAGTGCAGTTGTCTAATGACAGCGCAATCATTTGACCTCAACAAAAATAACTTCGAGGTTCCTATGACAAGTCCGTCCATACGCATCATTCGCGCGTTGGTTGCCATTGATCCACGGCTGCCGATGCACTCGCCTTCGGCTCGAATTTCCTTCTATCACCCGTAAGCCCTCCGCTACACAGGCCAGGCCGTTTGGCCGTGGCTGGCCGGTTTTTGCGTCGACAATAACAAGGAGAACGACATGCACTTTTCCCCCATTCGCACCCTCGCCAAAGCGCTGATGCTTACCGCCGCCGTACTGGCACCCGTGGTCGCTCACGCCGCCGACTATCCGAAAAAGCCGATTCAGGTCGTGCTGCCTATCGCACCCGGTGGTGACACGGATGTGAACGCTCGCCTGTTCAACAAGTACCTTGAGAAGGAGCTGGGTCAGTCATTGGCGGTCGTCAACGTCGATGGCGGCGGCGGAACCATCGGTATGCGGCGCGTGATGTCCGCGAAGCCTGATGGTTACACCGCGTTGTTCTTCCACGGCGAGGGCATGGTGCCGAAACTGGCTGGGCTGGTGGATTTCGGGCTTGATGCGTTTCAAATGGTCGCCGTCGCGCTTGTGGATAACACCACGGTTCTGGTGACACACAAGGATGCGCCCTACAAGACCATGAACGAGATGGTGGACTACGCCAAGGCGCATCCAGGTGAGGTCGAATTCGGCATGCTGACAGGCGGCTACCCGCATCTGGTGGGCGCGGCGCTGGAAAAGCAACTGGGCGCACAGATGACGCTGGTCGATGTGGGCGGTAACGCAGCGAAGATCGTTGCGCTGCGCGGAAAGAAGATCAACCTGGCGAACGTGCAATACGGCATCGCCAAGGACTACTTTGCCTCGGGCGATTTCATCAATCTAGGCCTGCTTTCCAAGGAGCGTAATCCGCTGATTCCGGATGTTCCGACCACTGCCGAGCAGGGCTACCCACTCGAATTCAATAAATTCTTCTTCTTCGCCATGCCCAAGGGCACACCAAAAGACGTCGTCGATACCTTCTCGGGCGCAGTGAAGCGCGTTGTCGACAACCCTGAGTACCAGGCCGAGGCGAGCAAGTTCTACCTGACGCCGACCTATATGGGCCCTGATGAAGCAACGCAGTATGCCGCTTCCCAGTATCAGTCGCTCGAGCAGTACCAGAAGCTGTTCACCGCCAAGTGATCGTTGCGGAGCCCGTGTCTCGGGCTCCATTTCGCAAGGGGGCACTATGTTCGGATTCAATGAGCGTCAGCGCCTGGATGCGCTGACGGGGCTGGCGTCGCTGGCATTGGCTGTCGCCCTGTACTGGGCCAGCCTCGACGTAAAGGATTTTGCATCGATTGGTGTGGGAGCAGGCTTCGTTCCCAGGTTGACCGCCGCGCTCTTCCTGTTGGTAGGACTGACCCTGATAGGGTCCGCCTGGCGAAGCGACAAGCCGGTCACTGCGCAGGACAAGCCTGAGCCGCAAGAGGACGAGACATCCGGCGGCGTCGGGGCCGTCGCGCTGAGCATTGCATTGATGATCGGCTACGTCGCGGTGCTCGATTCGGCGGGCTTCGTACTGGCCTCGATCGTCTATGTCTTTCTGCAGATCCTCATCCTCTGCAAGCAGCATCGTCGCCGCTACCTGCTGTTCGCGCTTTCTGCCGCAATTCCGGCGGTCCTTTTCTACTACGTATTCGTCGACGTGTTCGATGTCAGCCTGCCTGCTGGCGTGCTGGGCTGAGGAGGTGAACGATGTTGCTCGAAGGCATTCTGTCCGTACTGAATTTCCAGACGCTGCTACTCATCACGGGTGGCACGTTGCTGGGTATCGTCATTGGGGCTATCCCGGGGCTGACCGTCACCATGGGTGTGGCGCTGTTCCTGCCCGTGACCTTCGCGATGTCGCCCGTTGATGGGTTGTCGCTGCTCATGGGGCTTTACATCGGCGGGACGTCCGGTGGCCTGATCTCGGCCGTACTCCTGAAAATCCCGGGGACGCCTTCCTCGGTCGCCACCACGTTCGATGGTCACCCAATGGCGGCGAGAGGTGAGGCGGGCAAGGCGTTGTCGGTCTCCATCATCTGTTCGTTCTTCGGTGGCCTGTTCAGCCTGGCGGTGCTGTTTCTGGTGGCGCCGACGCTGGCAGAGGTCGCCGTTCAGTTCGGACCGTACGAGTACTTTGCAATCGCACTGTTCTCCTTGACGCTGGTAGCAGGGCTCAGCGGCGAGTCATTGGCACGGGGACTGATCGCTGCGGGTCTTGGGCTAACGGTTGCTTTCGTCGGAATGGCGCCGATCACGGCGTTCCCACGCTTCACGTTCGATTGGAGCGAACTGGATGCAGGCATCTCCCTGCTGCCTGCCCTCATCGGCTTGTTTGCGGTCTCTCAGGTGCTGGAGATGGCCGAATCACGCAAGGCGGAGAAGCCCGTCAAACCGGCCGCATTCAACCTTCGGCAGATGGGGTTTTCCGTGAAGGCCGGCGCGGGGCACTTTCTCAACTGGCTCCGCTCATCCGTCATCGGCACGGTCATCGGTATCCTGCCCGGGTTGGGCGGCGCGGTGTGCAATATCCTCGCGTATGGCGCTGCGAAGAAGTATTCCAAGCGGCCGGAGAAGTTCGGTACGGGTGTAACTGACGGCCTGGTTGCCAGCGAGTCCTCCAACAATGCGTCAACCGGCGGCGCGCTGGTGCCACTCATGACGCTCGGCATCCCCGGCGACAACACGGCGGCCATTCTGCTGGCGGGCTTCATGATTCACGGCATCACGCCCGGACCCATGTTGTTCGAGACTCAGGGTGTGCTTGTCTACGGGATCTTCACGGCGCTGGTCATCGCCAACCTGGTGATGGTGTTTGGCCTCTTCGGCCTGATGCGGGGATTCGTGCGGGTACTGTCGGTGCCCAAGCACATCCTGCTACCCGTGGTGATGATGCTCTGTGTGATCGGTTCGTATGGCATCAACAACCGCCTGTTCGACGTGGGTTGCATGCTGGCGTTCGGTGTCCTCGGTTGGGTAATGAAGAAAGCCCATCTGCCAACGACGCCTCTGCTGCTGGGCTTCATCCTCGGTCCGATTATCGAAACCAATCTGCGACGCGGCCTGATGAGCAGCCGTGGGGATTTCATGCCCTTCATCACCGAGCCGATTTCCGGGCTCGCCCTCCTGGCGGCGTTTACCGTCGTTGCGGTTACCGCCGTGAAAGAGATTCGCAAGTTCCGTAAGCCCCATCAGCCGCTCAACGCAGCCTGATGCAGACAAAGGATCCATTCCATGACTCGACCTGTAATTCTGCAAATGTGTGCCTTGTCCCCGAAGCTGGACGCTGATCTGGCCGAGCGCTACGAGGTGATCCGCGGCTGGGAAGCGCCTGATCAGGCTGCGCTGGTTCGTGAACACGGCGATCGGATCGTCGGTATCGCGACCGCAGCGCCGACGGGTGTGCCGGCTGATCTGCTTCAATCTCTTCCGGCCCTGAAGGTGGTGTCCTGCCGTGGTGTCGGCCTCGACAAGATCGACCTGTCTATCGCCCGTGATCGGGGGATTCAGGTGTCTGGTACGTTCGGTACCCTGAACGATTGCGTCGCTGACCTGGCGTTCGCTCTGGTTCTGGATGTGGCGCGTCACCTCTCTGCCGCAGACCGTTATGTACGCGCTGGCAAATGGCAGAAGGCACGCTATCCATTGACGGCGAGTGTCTACGGCAAGCGCCTTGGCATCGTCGGCCTTGGCCAGATTGGCCAACAGGTTGCGCGTCGTGCGGGCGGCTTCGACATGGAAATTGCCTACTGCAACCGCCGACCGGTCGAGGGGGTGGGGTATCGCCACGAGTCTTCATTGCAGGCCCTCGCGCAATGGTGCGACTTTCTCGTCGTGACCGTTGCCGGTAGCGCCGAAACCCGTCACCTCATCGACGCTGACGTACTGCGTGCGCTAGGTAAGGACGGGTATCTGATCAACGTGGCGCGCGGCCTGGTGGTCGATGAGGCTGCCTTGGTATCCGCGCTGACAGAAGGGCAGATCGCCGGTGCCGGGCTCGATGTGTTCGAGGACGAGCCCAATGTGCCTGCCGAGCTACTCGAGCTGGACAACGTCGTGCTCGCGCCTCACATGGCCAGTGGTACGCGGGAGACGCGCGCAGCCATGGAGGCGTTGACACTGGAAAACCTGGAGCGGTTCTTCAGCGAAGGCAAGGTGAAGACACCCGCCTTCTGACGAGAAAGGGCGCTGTCGTCAGCGACGGCCGGCGCCCGCTGCCCACACCCTGCAAATGTCCCTTGCCGTTGCCTGCAGCAGCGAGCTGCATTGCTCGCAGGCGTCGGCCAGTTGCATGGGCCCCGGTACGAGGCTGAATGCAGCCACCAGTCCATGTTCGTACAGTTTTTCGTAGCCGCTTCCTAAAGAGCCGGCGATTGCCAGCACGGGAACGCGGCGTTTCGCAGCAGCTTTGGCGACACCCATCGGCGTCTTGCCACTCAGCGTCTGCTCATCCATGCGCCCTTCGCCGGTGATGACGAGATCCGCGCCCTGGATGGCCTGATCCAGATGCGTCAGCTCGGCCACGACATCGACGCCTGGTCGAAAGCGCGCGTCAAAGAAGGCCTTCATGGCGAAGCCGATTCCGCCTGCGGCGCCACAACCGGCGAAGTCTCGGACATCGTGCCCCAGCGCGGCCGCGGCGACATCAGCGTAGTGTGCAAGCGCAGCATCGAGTGCATGGACCTGTTCGGGCGATGCCCCTTTCTGCGGTCCGAATACCTGCGACGCGCCGCGCGGTCCGCACAGTGGATTATCCACATCGGCAGCGACTTCAAGCCGAACGTTTTTTAATCGCGCATCGACTGCTGAGCAATCAATAGATGCCAGTTTGGCCAGGGCGGAGCCGCCCGGTGGGAGGTCCTGGTCGTTCTTGTCGAGGAAGCGAACCCCCAGTGCCGACAGCAGACCTGTCCCGCCATCGTTGGTCGCGCTTCCGCCAATGCCCAGGACGATACGTTGCGCACCGGCGTCTAGCGCCGCGCGGATCAGCTCGCCCGTACCAATCGAACTGGTGACGGTAGCGTCACGCTGCTCGCGGCTCAGCAACATCAGCCCGCTGGCGGTCGCCATTTCGATAATGGCCGTGCGTTCGGCAGCAATCCATCCCCAGGCCGCAGAGACCGATTCGCCACGAGGGCCTTCCACGCGTGACTCGCGCCATTCCCCACCGGCCACCGCGAGCACCGACTCGACCGTGCCCTCGCCGCCATCCGCCATGGGACAACACACGATGTCGGCGTCAGGCCACACAGAACGAACGCCTGCGGCGATGGCGTCCGCGACGCCGGGGGCGCCCAGGCTGTCCTTGAAGGAATCCGGAGCGATGACGACTTTCATGGCGGTTGTCATGCGTCCGCCTCCAGGCCGCGCGCATAGCGGCGTGCATTGTCGACGTAGTGCGCGGCGCTCGCTTCGAGGCCACGGCGCTGCTCGTCGGTCAGCTCTCGCACCACACGTGCCGGCGAACCCATCACCAACGAGCCGTCAGGAATGACCTTGCCTTCGGTGACCAGCGCGTTTGCACCGATAATGCAGTGCTTGCCGATCTTCGCACCATTGAGCACGACGGCATGGATGCCGATCAGGCTGTAATCGCCGACTTCACAGCCGTGCAGCATGGCTTGGTGCCCGACGGTAACGCCGGTGCCAAGCGTGAGGGGCGAGCCCATGTCGGTATGCAGCACGGCACCGTCCTGCACGTTGCTGTTTCGGCCGATATGGATGAGTTCGTTGTCGCCGCGGATCACCGCGCCAAACCAGACACTGGCGCCTTCATCGAGACGCACCTTGCCGATCACGTCGGCGCTGGGTGCGGTCCAGCTGTCGGGATGGGCATCGACCCGAGTGTCTTCCAGACGGTATTTCATCGAAGGCTCCTCAGGGGGCGAATATTGTGAGTGTCGGATCGCCCCTCGCGAGCCTGTTTATATCACGCGTACTTCATTCATGAGCCGCTAGCGGCTCGACTCGCCCGGCGGCTTCGGCCCGACATGGGCGTTACGGCGGCGCGGTTGCCACGAACTGGGCAGTCGCTTCTCGAGCCAGCGCCGTATGGGACCGATCAGGAATCGCTGGAAAAAGAGGCCCAGCGCGACAATGAACAGCAAGTGTGGAATCAATGCCCAGAGCGGGATCGTGACCTGCGTGATGGCCTCACCGACGGCCTCACTCATCATGTCTTCCATGACATCGCTCATCACGTCGGTGGCGGCCTCCTGGGTTTCGTCCAGCCAGGTGAGGATTCGGCGGGTCCAGGGGGCGATCAGGCCAATCAACGGTGTGTGGATCGCGAAAATGCACAGCGAGGCTTCACCCAGCCGTTGAGCAATGTGGCGGACCGAGTCGGATCGCGGCGCCGAGAACGTCGTGCAGGCCAACAACAGCATGCTCTGGAACGGCGTGAGCAGGCCATTGTGGACAAGGTAGAACCATCGTTTGCCATCTTCGTTCAGCAGCCACGCACCAAGGGCCAGGCTGCTCAGGCCGACCGCGATCAGCGCATAACGGTAGCGGGCCACCCATGCCTCGATCGCGGGCTCCTTGATGGCGCGGTACAGCAGGATGCCAATGAGAAATTCGGGCAAACGAACGATGGGGTTGCGGTGCATCACGCCTACAGTGATGTAGTCGTAGGCATCGAGCCAGGTGGCCACGGCCGGCGCAAGCAGATACACGCCCCAGACTGAGAAGCCGATGAGCATCCAGCGCCGCGCAGCCATCAGCCTTGGCCCGATGACCGGGAACAGCAGGTAGAAGAAGAGCAGGGCAGAGATTGACCAGGTTGCGCCATTCAGCCAGAGAAAACGTGGTTCCCAGGATTGGAGCAGCAGAAACTGCATCACCACGTGCACACCGGCGGCGAACCAGCCGAGCGGCGGAAGGCCCTCGCCATAGGTGTTTTCCACAGGGGCGTACGGGTGCTGGTTGTAGTAGACGAACACCCCTTCAGCCACGGATTCGCGGAAGAAGAGCAGGGATAGCGCGATGATCAGCGTAATGATGTGGATCGGATAAAGGTTACACAATCGCCTCGCAATGAAGCCTTTGGGGCTGCCTTTCATCTCGCCGTGATCGTTGAGGCAGACATGCGCCAGCAAAAAGCCGGACAACAGGAAGAAGGTGCTGGTCGCATAGAAACCCATGCCCACCAACTGGCGAAAGAGTTGCGGCGCGTCGCCATAAAGGCCGCCCAGATGGTAGATCACCATGTAGAGCGCCATCAGAAAGCGAAGCCACTCGAGGCCGTAATAGTGCTTTGTCATGAAGCGAGAGCGGGCCCGGTTGTTTTAAGGGGGCGACATTATGCCCGGTTGCCCCAAACGCTTGGACCCTGGATTACGCTGTCGTTTTGCTTTGAGTGGATGAACGGTCCCGCTAGCGGTTCAGTCGTCTTCCAGACGCTGGCGAAGCGTGTTCAGGCGCGCCCTCAGCTCGTTCATCTCAGTATTGTCCAGACCGCACGCGGTGCCGACCGCCTGGTTGACCTGGAGCGCCTTCTGCTGAAGCGCCCGGCCCGCATCCGTCAGCTCGAGGGACAGGCTTCGCTCATCGCTGGCGCCACGCCGGCGAACAAGATAGCCCTCGGCTTCAAGCCGCTTGAGCACGGGTGTCAGCGCGCCGGAGTCCTGGTGGAGTCGATCTGCGAGCGTTTTCAGCAGGATGCCGTCTCGCTCCCAGAGCGTCAGCATCACAAGGTACTGCGGATAGGTGAGCCCGATTTCGGCAAGCAATGGTTTGTACAGCTTCGTCATTGCGAGCGATGTCGAATACAGAGCGAAGCAGAGCTGTTGATCAAGCAGAAGCTTGTTCGAGGACATCGGGATACCCTGTTGCGGTGGAGGGGCTAGTGTAAGCCGGACAGGCGCGAGTGCTGCCTAGCTATGACCATCAGAGCCGGTTGATTGATCATCGGGCGGGGTAGGGGGAGCGCGGCGGTCCGGGCGCGACCAGATGTAGCCCATGCCGATCAGCATGAGCACGCCCGTGCAGATCACTGACAGGCGATGGGAAACGGTCAGCGCCATGAATGTAAACGCCGCCAGCATCGTCAGCGTCGAGGTGATCTTCACGCGGCGGCTGATCCGCCCTCCATCTTTCCAGTCCCGGAGCATCGGCCCGAACAGCCGGTGATTCTCCAGCCATGCGGCCAAGCGCGGCGAGCTCTTGCTGGCAGCCCACGCCGCCAATAGCACGAACTCCGTCGTCGGGAGGCCTGGTACCACGACGCCGATCATCGCTACGGCAATTGCCAGGTAGGCAACAGCCAGCCATAGCCACCTGAGACGGCGCGACTGTTCAGCCATGGTGAACGCGCGCCGGTATCGCGTAGGGGGTGTGCGGGAATGTGGCGGGTCGATAGATCGTCATGAAGTCGTCTGAAGAAGCGGTACGGCAGCCAGGGCATGGTTTCGGCAAGGAGCAGCCGGTAGCAGGCATTGTACGCATCATCAAGGTTACGCGCCGGATCGTCACTGCTGTTCGCGTAACTGGCACTGAGCGGGAGCGCCGGGAAGGACCGTCATAACTGGACATCAAAACCGCGCAGCGGTGTCGAATATCGCGCGGCGCTTGCTGTCCCTTGGATGTCTCCGAAGTGGTTCTGCGGACGACCAGGAGGTCGCGCATGCAACGCTATTTGCTGGCTGGCCTGATGGCGTGTGTCGCCGGGTTGACTCACGCGCAAAGCATCACTGTTCAGACGTATCCTATTCTGAACTACGGTGTGAATGCAGGCCCACCACCGGTGCAATACGATGGGTCTCGCTATCATGGCGGCTACGGCTCGCACTATCGACCCCAGCCTCACAGACCCGGCTGGCGTGGGCATGATAGGTGGCAAGGCAGGCCCCCAGGTCACGGTTATCATCGACCTGGCTACCGTGATCACGGCTATCGTGCGCCGGCGTACGGTGGCCCACCCGGTTATGGATATCCGAGGGGCGGCCGCCCGGACTATCACCGCGGACCGGCCTATGGCGGCCCTTCCTACGGCAATCCCCGGTGGCAACGTCCCGGCCCGCCGCAGCGGTGGAACGTAGGCCCGAGGGGTTGGTGACGCTGCATGCGGGTGGGCTGTGCGCGGCGCATGTGTGATCCACCGTGTCGCCGAACTGCCGTCGGCGTAAGGCACGCGGCTGGAATCGAGCCCGTCAGTCGACCTGTTCGTACTCGAAACCCAGACGCTTGAACGTCTGGTTGAACCAGGTCCCTTTCGATTCCGCCGCCAGCAGCGTCTCGTAGACCTCGACTGGCACGTCCCGGTAACGATAGACATCGCCGCCGTCGAACTCGACTTCCAGTATCTGCCTGCGCGCGTCATAGCCGATCGATACGAGGGCTTCTGACGCGGTCGCCTCGCGCCTCACAGCCGCGGCGCCTCAGGCTTGAAGCTGGCGCCCTGGATCTGCCAGAGGGACGCGAACAGGCCACCTGCTAGCAGCAGGTTGGTGGGGCTGTCGTCTTCAACAATGTGCCCATGCTGCATCACCACGATACGGTCGAAGCCTATGAGCGTGGACAGCCGGTGCGCCACGGCGAGCACGGTTCGGCCTTGCATCAAGTCATTAAGTGCCGCCTGTATCTCTGCCTCGGAATGGGTATCCAGCGCCGACGTTGCCTCATCCAGAATGAGAATGGGCGCGTCCTTCAAAAAGGCCCGGGCGATGCCCAGTCGTTGCCGCTGGCCGCCCGACAGCATGACGCCGCGCTCGCCGACCATGGTGTCGTAGCCCTTCGGCAGCTCGCGTATGAAGGTATCGCAGTACGCATGGCGCGCCGCCGCGATGACTTCTTCGTCGGTCGCGTCCGGCCGGCCGTACCGGATGTTTTCCAAAATGGTGCGGTTGAACAGTGCCGCTTCCTGGGGGACGACTGCGAGCAGGCTACGGAGGCTGTCCTGGCTAACCTGTCTGATGTCCTGTCCGTCGATCATGACGCAGCCACCTTTCACATCGTCCAGGCGCTGGATGAGTTGGATGAGGGTGGACTTGCCCGCGCCGGACGGTCCGACGATTCCCACTTTCTGGCCCGCCGGAATGTACAGGTTGAACTGGTCGAATACCCGGCGGCCGTCTGGATAGCTGAACGCGACCTTGTTGAACTCGATGGTGCCTTCCTGCAGGACGATTGGCGGCTCCGGGTCGTCCAGTGCGTGGGGCTGCAATACGATCTTCAGCGTGTCCGAAATCGCGCCGAGTTGCTGCACGGCTTCGACAAGTGCCAACGCCAGCTCACGGGAGCCGTTGAGGATGCGGAAGGTCAGGGTGCTGACAAGTACCACGTCCCCTGCGGTGACGTTACCGTCGCGCCACAGCACAACCGACCACAGCAACATCCCTCCTGCCATCAGGGCAAGGCAGATATCGTGAATGACGCGCGCCTTCTCGAGATACATCCAACTGCGCCGGTGCGCCTTGGCCTCGATACCGATCTCGTTGGACAGGCGCTGCGCCTCACGCTCACGTGCGGAGAAGGCTTTGATGGTCCAGACGTTGCTGACTACATCAACGAGCTCACCGCCGACACGGGCGGCCTGGGCCGCATAGCGTTGGTGCTTGTAGCGGCCGCGAATACCGAAGCCGACGATGATGCCTGCCACCAGCGCGACGAAGAATATGAGCGCGACGGCCATGTACCAATGCACGGTAAAAAGCACGAGCACCGCGCCGACGAAGTCGACGCAAGGCGGCATGATGCGCCAGGCAAGGCTGCCATAAATGCCCTCAGCCGCTTTGCTGGTAGCGGTGATGCGATTGCCCAGCGCACCGGCGAAGTGCTCGCTGAAGTAGCGCATCGGGTGCCCTGTCAGATAGCGGAACAGGTCGACGCGCAGGTCCACGCAGCTTGCAATGACGGTCCGGCACCCGGCCCAGCCGGACAATCGCCAAAAGACGTTCTCCATGACGATGAGGCCGATGAACACGCCTAGCGGGAACCAGACGCTGGCCTGGGCACGGTTGTCCGTGGCCATAGCGTCCACCAGCAGTTTCATGCCGTACTGAACGGCTACGCCGCACGCAGAGGCGGCAGCGATCAATAGAAAGACCCCTCCGAAATGCCAGGGGCGGCGTACGACGTAGTGCCACAGAAAGGCGACGGGACGAGTTGGCAGGACTTTCGGGGGGCTGACCGCAGCGACGTTCATGCACGACCTCCAAGGCCGGGTGGGAACGCCGCACACCACAAGGCGACCGAGTCAGCGAGTCTTCGTGACGGAATCGGACTCATGCACTTTCTCCTGAGGCGATCATCATTCGGGCAGACGCGCGATAGGCGCATCTGCCGCTGCGTTTCAACTCATTATTCAAGAGTTATGAAGTGGCAAGAGCCGCTCGGGTTCCTTCGAGGCGCGCAGACGGTCGCACTGCGACGAGGTGTTATGCGTGGGCCAGAGAGCCGATCCGATAGTGCGCTAGGCGCGCGCGAGCTGGGCACGCAGCCAATGGGCAAGTTGTTCGGCGCGCCGGCCAGCGCGACGTTGCGGTACCCAAAGGGCGAGACGTGCCGACGTCTCGACGAAGCCCCAGGGCGCCTCGAGGCGTCCCGCTGCCAGGTCATCGGCCACAAGTTCCTGAGGTGCGATTGCAACGCCAAGGCCTGTCGTGGCTGCCTCCAGAAGGTAGTACAAGTGCTCGAAGCCCTGGCCGAGCGAAAGGCGCGAAGGATCCAGCCCACAGGCGTCCGCGAACTGCGGCCATGCTTGCGGGCGTGAGGTGGTGTGCAGCAGTGGCTCGGCGTAGAGCGCGGTGATGGGCGCCCTGGCGAGTGCCGCGTAGCGTGGATGACGCGGGCTCAGGACCGCGCCGATACGCTCGGTGGCGAGCTCATGGACCTGCATGTCCACCGGCCAGGGTGGCGCGGCAAAGTGAAGCGTGGCATCGACACCCGGGCCACGGGGGTCAAGTTCTCCTTCGCTCGCCGAAAGTTGCAGGCGCAGCTCTGGCAGGTCGCGGTTGAGTTTGTCCAGTCGCGGGATGAACCAGCGCGCCAGAAGACTACCCGGACAGGCCAACACGAAGGGCGCACTGGCATCCTGCTTGCGCAGGTCCTCGCAAACGTCGTTCAGGCGACCAAAGGCCTCCGCCGCGACGTCCCGCAACCTCAGGCCCGCCTCGGTCAGGCGGAGCCCTCGGCCTTCCTTCGTGAAAAGCTGTACGCCAAGCTGACTCTCCAGCGTCTTGATTTGCCGGCTGACTGCCCCGTGGGTCACATGCAGCTCATCCGCAGCTCGGCTGACACTTAGCAAGCGGGCCGCGGCTTCGAAGGCATGCAGGGCATTCAGGGATGGCAGCACGGGTTACCTCTCATTGGTGGGCAGGAAGCCGGTGTCCATGCTGTAGCGCTTGGGATCGCTCCGGTCGATGAATACACGAATCTGGCTGAGATCCGTCACGAAGCGGCTTGGATCGAACCACAGATTCTGGCTCTTGAAGACGTGCAACTTCCGTGTGGTAGGGTCCTGCCACTGCGCCACGATCTTCCAGGGGCTGCGCCCATTGATCGTAAGCATCCGGTTCATGCTCACTTCCACGATGTCGGCCTGAACCGGCTGGCCTGTGCGCTGTAACGCTACGGCGCGACGGCGACCCTGCATGGCGGGGATGAGTATGAGCAGGCTGACGAGGAGGGCGATCGCGCCGAATCCGCCCAGGATCAGGCTGCCGAGCCAATTCTCGACGAAGCTGTCGATACGGGCATTTGCAGGGTTATCAGGTGCATAGAAGACGTTCACCGTTTCTCCGTACTCGAACGCAGGTGGCGTGCTGCAGGTGTTGCTGCGGTAAAGGATCGGTGCGCCGGCATCGGTATAAAACTCAACGGTCGGACACCCATCACGTAAGTCCACCACGTGCGCCTGTGCGGTTGCCATTAACGTTTGATCATTCAGCCTCGCCTGTTGAAGCGCAGCGGCGCCAGCGAGCGCAGCGATGCCTGCGACAGCGGATACCCATACGAACTTCATCTTCAACTCTATCCTTTTAGTTGATTAAAACTCACACGTCTACGCGGTTTTTTCCATGTTCGGTCGCCGAATCCCGGCGTAGACTGGCGCCATTGTCCTTTCAAACCACGGGATGCATGCCATGTCTGGTTCACAGAATTCCTATCGCACCGGCCCCGATACCAACGGCCTCTTTGGAGGCTTTGGTGGCCAGTACGTTGCCGAAACGCTCATGCCGCTCATTCACGATCTGGCGGATGAATACGAAAAGGCCAAGCAGGATCCTGAGTTCGCCAAGGAGCTCGCCTATTTCCAGCGCGATTACGTCGGCCGTCCGAGCCCGCTGTATTTTGCCGAGCGTCTGACCGAGCACTGCGGCGGTGCGAAGATCTATCTCAAGCGCGAGGAGCTCAACCACACCGGCGCGCACAAGATCAACAATTGCATCGGCCAGATCCTCCTGGCCCGCCGCATGGGCAAGCAGCGGATCATTGCCGAGACCGGCGCCGGCATGCATGGCGTGGCCACGGCGACCGTTGCGGCGCGCTTCGGCATGAAGTGCGTGATCTATATGGGCACCACCGATATCGATCGCCAGCAAGCGAATGTTTTCCGCATGAAGCTGCTCGGCGCTGAAGTGATTCCGGTTACGGCCGGCACCGGTACGCTCAAGGATGCAATGAACGAGGCGCTGCGTGACTGGGTGACCAACGTCGATAGCACGTTCTACCTTATCGGAACGGTCGCTGGGCCCCACCCCTATCCTGCCATGGTGCGCGACTTCCAGGCTGTGATCGGCAAGGAAACCCGCGACCAGCTGCAGGATCAGGAAGGGCGGTTGCCGGATTCACTCGTCGCCTGCATTGGTGGCGGTTCCAATGCAATGGGCCTGTTCCACCCGTTCCTGGATGACCAGAGCGTGAAGATCGTGGGTGTCGAGGCCGCTGGCCATGGTATCGAGACAGGCAAGCACGCTGCGAGCCTGAATGGCGGCGTGCCCGGCGTTCTGCATGGCAATCGTACGTTCCTGCTGCAGGATGACGATGGTCAGATCATCGACGCGCACTCCATATCCGCCGGCCTGGATTACCCCGGCATTGGGCCGGAACATGCGTGGCTGCACGACATCGGTCGCGTCGAGTACACCTCGATTACCGATGACGAAGCCTTGGCCGCGTTCCACCAGTGCTGCCGCCTCGAGGGCATCATTCCCGCGCTCGAGTCGTCCCATGCGCTGGCCGAAGTCTTCAAGCGCGCGCCTGGCCTGCCGAGCGATCACCTGATGGTCGTCAATCTGTCTGGCCGTGGTGACAAGGATATGCAAACCGTCATGCACCACCTGGGTGCCGAAGTCGAGAAGGAGAGCCAGGCATGAGCCGCTTGCAGACCCGTTTCGCCGAACTCAAAGAGCAGAAGCGCGCTGCGCTGGTGACCTTCCTCACCGCGGGCGACCCGGACTACGACGCCTCGCTCGCTATCCTCAAGGGCTTGCCGAAAGCGGGAGCCGATGTGATCGAACTGGGCATGCCCTTCACCGATCCCATGGCCGACGGCCCCTCGATTCAGCTCGCCAACATCCGTGCGTTGGCCAACAAGCAGGATCTGGCTGCCACCCTGCGCATGGTGCGCGCATTCCGTGAGGAAGACACCACCACGCCAATCGTGCTCATGGGTTACTTCAATCCCATCCACAAATACGGCGTGCCGCGTTTTGTGGAAGAGGCCAAGGACAGCGGCGTGGACGGCCTCATCATTGTCGATCTCCCGCCCGAACATAACGCGGACCTGTGCGATCCGGCGCAGGCAGCAGGCATCGACTTCATCCGCCTGACGACACCGACCACCGACGACAAGCGTTTGCCCAAGGTGCTCAACGGCAGCTCCGGCTTCGTCTACTACGTCTCCGTGGCGGGTGTAACCGGTGCCGGCGCCGCGACCATGGAGCATGTCGAGCAGGCTGTCGCCCGCCTTCGCCGCCACACTGATCTTCCGGTGTGCATCGGCTTCGGCATTCGCACCTCAGAGCATGCCGCCAACGTCGCGCGTCTGGCCGATGGTGTCGTCGTTGGCTCTGCGCTAGTCGATCAGATTGCAAAGGCACAGAGCCGCATGGACGCTATCGACGGCGTGCTGAACCTGTGCAGTCAACTGGCTGAAGGCGTACGCAGCGCGCGTCGCTGATTCACCCAGGCACCGCAAAGGCCGCTGCCGCTCATATGGGCGCAGCGGCTTTTTTGCGTGGGATGTCTTACAGCGATGTCAGCGAGATCGGTTGCCACCTGTTTCGCAAACAGAGCGATCGCGTGCGAAGAGGGCGAGGAACGGGACGTTCTTAACATCGCACCCTGTCATCAGGCCGTTACACTGATTGCCTGAATGCGCCGGCATCGCCGCTGCGCGCTAGCCGGTTTCCACGGAAGGAATACCAGACATGAGCGGATACGTCCCCAACATCCCGCGGGCGACGCGAGATGCTGAGCTGAGAAACGTCGAACCGACCGACCACCACGCCTTGCAATGGGCGCAGTATGTGCAGTACGGCCAGCGCCCCTCCGCCAAGCCTGCCACTACCGAAGTCGCGCTGCGCATCGGCGTGTTCTTCGATGGCACCGGCAACAACGCGACCAATACGGCACTGGGCGAACGCTGCGGCGCCCACCACCCCATCGAACCCGAAGACCTCGACGCCGCCTGCAAGCCCTACATGGCAGACCCGGATAGCAGTTACGGGAATGACATAACGAATATTCGCAAGCTGCATGACTTGTATCCTGAGGAAGCGATACCTACTGGTGAAAGTTCCCGAGTGAGACTGACGCGTAGGATTTACGTCGACGGTATTGGCACCAGGGCTGGAGGTAAGGACAGCCTATTGGGCGCAGCGTTGGGGCGAGGTGATACTGGCGTAGTAAGTCGAGTGCAGGAAGCATTCGATAGTATTGAGCGGACCCTCTGCCGCTTGGCGGTCGATGTCGAAGGCTGTCAGTTTACCTCTGTGATCTTTGACGTATTCGGGTTCAGCCGAGGCGCCGCGGCCGCTAGACATTTCGTGAACGAAGTTGCAAGTTCTCACCGAAGCTATTGGCGCGCGATCCTCACGGCTAATAAGCAATTATTCAGTCTGACATTCATCGATGATTACAAAAGGGACGTGGACATTGGCTTCATCGGACTCTTCGACACTGTTGCTTCAGTGGGTGGGATTTCAAACGCCGGTAATGTGCGCAGCCCAATTGCCCCCGGCGTAAGACTGCATTTGCCCGCTAAGACATTCCCGGATGTAGTGCATCTAGTCGCGCGCGATGAATGGCGAGCCAATTTTGCTCTTAATTCGATAGCACCTGATCATATGGAACTCGTACTACCCGGCGCGCACTCCGACATAGGTGGCGGCTACTTATCCGAGACTCAAGAGCATGTTCTGGTAAGTCCAATGCAAGCTTTAACGGTGTCTACAAGGACAAATATCAAGGCGACATCTATATACCAAGATGCGGTATTAGATCGTGCCAAAATGATTGCCAAAGGTTGGCCTGCGTCAATGCTTGAGGTAGTTACTCCTGAACCTATACATCTTCCGATCGATCCACAGGATCGGCTTGCACCCGCGCAGAAACGTGTGTTCGCAGCGGTGCGTCTCAAGCGTCCCGTTCGGGGCGAGCTTTCGCGTCTATATCTTCGACTCATGCATAAACTCGCGGCTGCGCGCAACGTCCCGTTTATGGCTGTACCAGAGTCAGGGGAGTATTTAATACCTGCGGATCTTTCTAGAATATGTGCGTCGTTCATGGATGGAACCTATTCACTAACCGGCGCTGATGAGAAGTTGCTTCGTGAGCGATATATTCATTTCTCGGGGCACTGGAGTCATCCCTTTGGTAAGAGCACGTCTGGCGGCGTGAAGCTCTTATATATCAATTCACCAACAGCAGATCTACATCGCGTGGTTCACCCACATGTGCCCGATCGTTCATTAATTCTATGAAAAACGTTTATTCGCTGTTAGCTGTATTACTGCTGTGCGGCTGCCAAACACTGGACCCTCTTTCTGGTGAAAACGACCCGGAATATTGGTGGAGCCTTGAATTTACCGCACCGATCTATATGACCGGTTGGGTCGAGTCGAGTGTGGTTGAGGACGTGCAAGGGCAAATAATCGATCACGGCACAGGCGGTATTATCGGTGCCGCGCGAGTTCCATTAGGCCTCGATAGTGAGAAGGCGCGGGGCTGGCCGCGCGCCCTTGCTGGCGGCATCCGAGGCGTAGTCGGCGCCGACTTGCCTCGGCGAGTCTTCGTTCGCTGGCAATCGATCGTCGAGAAGAAGACGTACCGTACCTGGATCGACATTCCTGAAGAGGCCCGCGCCATCATGTACACCTCCACCCACTGGCGTTGCCCCGCGACGCCCGAGCGTCGAGCGCTTTCAAGGGCGACCATGCATGTTGGAATGGCGCCAGGCGGGGCGGTTCAAGTGTGGGTGCGAGACCGGTGCGACAAGGCTATCCCAGTTGCCCATACCCAAGCCGAGCTTGAGCCGCTAGGTCCGTCCCAAGGGAAGATGGGTGGCCGCTACGCCTACGAAATCAGCGAACACACCCAGCGCTATATCGACAAATACGGCATTCCATACGGCAGCTGGTGACGGGGCGCGCATGGATATATCGCCTGCAAACATCAGGGTGCCGGATGGCGGAGGGAGCCCTTTCTATCCTTCATCGGTACGGGCATCAAGGCTGGTCAGATCCGTAGGGTGGGATCCCGAAGGGCTCCCACCGTTCACCTCGAACGCGATGGCCTGATCAGGACGGGACTACTGCATGAACGGTGCACCACGGTAAGTAACGCAGCCGCGCCAATCGCTCGTCACTCGCGCACTACAAGCCCATGCTGAACGGTTGTTGTGGATGGGCCCGACGTGCAGATGGCGTCGGAATCCCTTCTGAAAAGGGCGTGTGCAGTCTGCCCTGCAGGGTGGAAAAGAAGCAGCCGTAATTACCATAGGGCAGGGGTGGAGAAGCCGCAACGGCAAGCACTCACCACTGATAGAAACCGTACATCACGACGCCTAGCCCAAATCCCATTTGCGCCAGCAACAATGCGCGGATGGCGAAGGTGTAGCTGATGATTGGATTTTGCCCCTGTGCGTCGTTGGCGAAGAGGCGATAGCTCTCTGGAAACTCGGCCTCAATTTCCTTCAACGCCGAGATGGTGAGCTGCAACAGCCGGCGGCTTCGTGCATCGACGAGCCAGAAAACAGCGGCCAGTAGCACGGTAAAGGCGCCGAGCAGCATCAACAGTCCCGGTGAGAAGCCCCGTTCCAGCGCGGCCAGCACCCCTCCGTCCGCGAATATTGCGAGCACAACGAAGAAGTTAAACCCACGTAAACGCTGCTCCGCGTTGAGCTTGAAGTGTGCCCACACAAATCCGCGGCTATCCACAGGCTTCTCCTTCCAGGTGTGCCACGCTGATTCATGTCAGAGCCTGGGGCTGGTAGATAGGTCCGTGTGAAAAGGAAATTCACGAACTGAATGAGCGATGCGCTCCGGACAGATCATCAGATCCAGGTTGCGGAGAAATGGTCTCGGTGACTTACGCGTCGCTAACCGCCCTGCAGGCTGACTCGCGCTGGAGAGCCGTGAAGAAACCCGGATGGGCGTCTACCGTTTACCACAGTGAAAACCAGTCCATTGTCGAGCGCTGAGCGACAGCCTGCTCTATCCAATCAATGCCGGTCGTCGGTTTGGAATGCTGGCCCCAGGAAAACGGAAGCGACTACACCCGCCGTGGGCAGCGCCATAAAGCGCGACGGTGGCGGAATGTCCGACTTCTTCGCCCATTGCGCGGTGCAATTGCGTAGGTCGACGCGGGGTCTACCCCGGACACTTGCTGGCCCGGAGGCTCACGTGGAAGGGATGTTTTTCAGTAGCGGCTCGACGCTGGTGCGTACGGCCGTTGTAGGCGTATTAGCCTATGTCAGCCTGGTCGTGTTGTTGCGGCTGTCGGGCCGGCGGACCTTGTCGAAGATGAATGCGTTCGACTTGGTAGTAACCGTCGCGTTGGGGTCCACCTTTGCCACCATCCTGTTGAATAGCGATGTCTCCCTGGCCGAGGGCGTGCTCGCATTTGCCGTGTTGATAGGCCTGCAGTATGCGGTGACATGGACCAGCGTACGCGTGAGTTGGGTGCGCGAAACAGTGACGGGGGAACCCGCGATGCTGTTTTACCAAGGGCGATACCTAGGGGATGCCATGCGACGGTCACGGGTGACCGAGGATGAGATCCGGTCGGCCATTCGAAGCAGTGGGCATGCAGCGATGGATGACATACAAGCGGTGGTGCTCGAGACGGATGGAAGCTTTAGTGTCGTTAAGAAGGGTGGAGGGAAGGGGGAGTCTGCGCTAGCGGATGTAGGCCAGCGCGGCTCCGTGTGAGTGCGTGCCTTAGCTTTCGTCCGATATAGATCGCCTTTCATCCCGGATGCCAGCGTCATGGATCCTTGCAACACAGCGGATTGCGCCTTTGGCTTGGACATATGGGAGTGCTTCACGTGGAACACTCTGATGCTCAAGCAGGTTCGCAGACAGATTGGCGACATCACGGACAGACGAAACGAAGAAGCCCGGGCATGCCCGGGCTTCCTTTCACCAGTTGCGGCTTATTCCGCCTTGTCCGGCAACGCATAGGCGATCAGGTAATCACCCATCTTCGTGCCGAATGATCCGTGGCCGCCGGCCATGATTACAACGTATTGCTTGCCATTGGCTTCATAGGTCATCGGCGTGGCCTGGCCGCCGGCCGGGAGGCGCGCTTCCCACAGCTTTTCGCCGTTGGTGACATTGAAGGCGCGCAGGTAGTTATCCTGAGTACCAGCGATGAACATGACGTTACCCGCCGTGGAGATCGGGCCGCCCAGCATTGGAACGCCAATCTTCAGCGGTGGCAGCTGCAGCGGTGGCAGGCTGTCACGGATGGTGCCGATGCGCTTGCGCCACACCACCTCGTGGGTCTTCATGTCGACACCGGTGATATAGCCCCACGCCGGCTCCTTGCACGGCAGTCCGAACGGAGACAGGAACGGGTTGAGCTCCACACCATAGGGCACCCCATACTGCGGCTGAACGCCTGCCTCGGTTCCGCTGCCATGCTGCTCGTCGTTCTCCGGCCACATGGGGTTGCCGGGGCCGCGTGGAATAAGCTTCGAGGTAAATGGCAGCGCCATGGGGTTCATCACAGCGATCTGGCGATCCGGATTCACCGAAATTCCACCCCACTCGAAGACGCCGAGGTTACCCGGAAAGACGATCGTGCCCTGCTCGGACGGTGGCGTGTACTGTCCCTCATAGCGCAGCTGCTTGAAGATCACGCGGCAGACCATTTGATCGAACATTGTGGCGCCCCACATGTTCTTGTCGCTCAGGGTCTGAATCGAGGTAAGATTGAGTGCGGAGCGCGGTTGCGTTTCCGCGACCCAGTCACCCTCGGCGGCGCCCTGCGGCACCTTGATTTCGCTGATCGGGACGATGGGACGACCGTCGCGGCGATCCAGCACGAACAGGTTGCCAGCCTTGGTCGGTACGTAGACGGCCGGGACCATTTCACCTGATTCGGATTTCACGTCTGCCAATGTCGGCTGCGACGGCACGTCCATGTCCCAGAGGTCATGGCGGGTGGTCTGATAGCTCCACAACAGCTTGCCCGTAGAGCCGTTCAGTGCCAAAACGGCGCTTGCATAACGCTCCATGTTTTCTGTGCGATGGCCACCCCATATGTCCGGTGTGGCGACTCCGGTCGGTACGAACACCACATCGGCCTTTGCGTCGTAGGCCAGGGGCGCCCAGGCGTTAGGCGAATTGTTGACCAGCTTTTCGCCACCGTCCGGAATGGCGTTCGGGTCTTCGGCACCGGTATCGAATATCCAGCGCAGCTCACCCGTGTTCACATCGTAACCACGGATGGCGCCAGAGGGCTCGTGCACCGAATAATTGTCGGTCACCGACCCACCAATGATCAACGTTGTGCCGGAAACGACGGGGGGCGAGGTGGGCTGCAGGCCGCCCGGATAGGCGTATGGCTGCATCTTCTTGAGATCGAGCTCGCCATTCTCGGCGAAGTCTGCGCAGCGCTCGCCGGTGTCGGCGTTTATCGCGAACAGGCGTGCGTCACCGGTAGGCAGAAACACCTTGCGTGGGCAGCTGGTCTGTACCGGCGCTGACTGATTGGCAAGGCTGGCCGCGAACTCCTCGGTATTGGTCTGATCGTAATAGGTCACGCCGCGGCAGGTCAGATGCTGGTAAGAAGGGCGGGAATCCAGATCCGGATCGAACCGCCACTTCTCCTCACCTGTAGCCGGGTTGAGCGCGACGAGGGTGTGGTGGGTGGTGCAGATGTACATGTTGTCGCCGATCTTGATCGGCGTCAGCTCATTGGTCGTCTCACCCGAATCCTGGTCGCGCTTGAACTGGCCGCTGCGGAAGGTCCACGCAACTTCGAGGTCCTTCACATTGCCATCGTTGATCTGCGCCAGCGGGGAATAGCGGGTGCCGTTCTGGGTGCGGCCATAGGCCGGCCAGTCGGCCGGATCAATGCCAGGGATGGGCTGAGCCTGCTCGGGTTGAGTCGATGCAAGGCTACCTTCGATCTCTTGCGGATCATTGAAGATGGAATACACGAGCACGGCAATGGCCAGCGCAAGCGTCACGGAGAGTACGGACTTGCCCGCCTTCAGGCCTTCGCCGATGCCACGAGTCACGGCGGGGATCAGCAACCAGATGCCGAGCAGACCAAGGATATCCAGCCGGGGGACGAGCGCCCAGAAGTCCGTTCCGGATTCCCACAGGCTCCAGACCAGTGTAGCGAGCATGAGGATTGCGTAGAGCCAAAGTGCGCCAGATGACCGCTTTCGCAGCAGTACCGCTACGACAAGCAGAACGATGCCGGTTATGGCGTAGTAGTACGAGCCGCCGAGCGCGGCCAGCCACACGCCGCCTACGAGCAGAACAAGCGCGAATAACGCGGCTACGACGACGGTGAAGGTGCGCAATCCTGACCGGGTAGGTGACGGGTCCATTGGGTGCCTCTCTTGTGTAGTCCATCAATATTGAAAAACGTGGAATCAATCCGCCTGCTTACCGGTGCGGCAGATGGCGTTACGCTGGGACCCGTCTGGAGCCCTATCCAGGCGTGTGCTTGCACCCCGACAGGCCATCCGTAGGTCCATGCGAACGCGTCCCGCCCGACCCGAACATACGTTGGGTAGACTGGTTTTACGGAATTGCTTCGAATGCGCCGACACGTACTGAATGGCGATGACGTCGGCCGATGCCTTCAATAGAACACGCTCGAGCCATCGCAGTTCGCGGGAGGAGGCGATCTATTGCGATTTGTTTCGTCGAGGGTTCATGGCAAGGCTCTAGCGCCCTGTTTTGCATTGCGGGTGCGCGGAACAATCAAGCGCGTCTGTTTGGGCGGGGCGTCCGCGATAGCCCTATGGGGTCGTCTTGATAGCCTTGTTGAACGGGCATACCGGGCGAGGACGCTAGGACTTCTTCCTTTGGAGCGTCTTCAGGCGCTGCGCCGCGCGTTGCGCTGCGGCCATTTTCTCAGGGCGCTTCATGCGCTTCCATTTGCGAATGTCTTCCTTCGTCCGGCCACAGCTGACGCACAGATCACCATTGAGCTGGCAAACTGAAATACAGGGGTTTTCGATCTCCTTGGCCATGTTCAGTGCCGTGCCGCGAGGCGGCGAGCGAGTCGGCGGGCCCAATCGCCCCCGTCGCTCTTCCGGCACGCTTCCTCACTGTCCAGATGCACCGGGGCGCTCAGCGCCTTGATGTCGATACCGGCCTGATTGAGCGCGTCTTCGGTCAGCACTCGGATACGCTCAAGGTCTTCCCTGCGCATTGCCCCTTTCTGCGCCTCGGTTCCGAAGATCCAGGTGACCTGAAGACTATGGGGGAACCGTGTGTAGTCCACCTCATGCGTTAGCCAGGAGAAGCCAATCAGTTCGGCTTTGGCCGCCTCGCAGGCCTCGGTAAGGTGATGGGCGAGCGCTCGCTCGATCCGTGCTTCGTCGCGTTTGTTCATGGGCGTAGCCCTCGCATTGATGAAGGGATACGCGGCTTTGCGCGTTTGGAGCGAGGTGAGGCGGCCGACGCCAGGGCGCTGCGCATGAGCGCCTGGAATGTGGGGCATTCGGCATGTCGCGGCGCTGGGCAGGCCGCGGCATGGCGCAAGCCTTTGCTGACGGCGCGCAGCCGTTTGATCGTGGCGTCGACTTCGTCGGCCTTTTCGAGAAGGCGATTGCGGTCGAGCTCGGGCGTCCCGTCTTCTCCAAGCATGGTGCGGATCTGGTCAAGGGTGAAGCCCGCCATTTGCCCAAGCGCGATGAGGGCCAGCCGGTCCAGCACGGCGGGTCCGAACTGACGGCGCTCGCCCTTGCGGCCATGCGAACGGATCAGTCCCTTCTCTTCATAGAAGCGCAACGCGGAGGCGGGCAGGCCTGCATATTTGCTGACGTCGGCGATATCCATGTTTGTACTTGCGCTCAAGTTAACTTGAGCCACTAGCCTCCCGTGTCTCGACCTGATCGTCAACGAGCGAGGCAATGCGATGGAGCAGATGACTGCGATACCGGCGGTATTCGGACTGGGGATCGGCGCCACCTTGGTCATGGATGTATGGCTGGCGATATTGCGATGGCATAGGGTGCCGGTGATGGACTTCGCGCTGCTTGGGCGCTGGGTCGGCCACTTCCCAAGCGGTACGTTCGTACATGATGCGATTGACAAGGCGCCGCCGATTCGTGGAGAGCGTGTACTCGGGTGGTTGCTCCACTACGGAGTTGGTATCGCGTTCGCCGGGTTGATGCTGACAGTCACCGGCAAACACTGGCTCGCCGAGCCAACGCCCGGTGCTGCATTACTGGTCGGCGTACTGACCGTGGCCGCACCACTGATGATCGTTCAGCCTGCCATGGGCGCTGGATTGGCTGGGCGTCGACGCGCAGTGCCGACGGTCAATATGCTGCGCAGCCTGGCCAACCATGCGGTCTTCGGCGCCGGCTTGTACCTGTCCGCGTTGGTGCTGCGCGAGCTGGGCTTGCGCTTATAAAGTCCTCTAATCGTTCTTGTGCATAGTGCAAATGCACGTGCAGCGGTTGTATCGGTGTGGCGTGGAGGGCACGCTTTGGGGATACATGGGTTCGAGACACGGTCGTATCGTGTGGTCGCGCCTCATCCACCTGTGCCTGAGCACCTTCTACTGGAGATCGCCATGAGTGACACAACCGCCTATGTACCACCGAAAGTCTGGGAACCGGCGGCTCCGTCGGGCGGCACGTTTGCCAGCATCAATCGGCCTATCGCCGGTCCGACGCATGAAAAGGAACTGCCGGTTGGCGAACATCCATTCCAGCTGTATTCGTTGGCAACCCCCAATGGCGTGAAAGTCACCATCATGCTCGAGGAGCTGCTCGCCCTTGGTCATGCGGGCGCGGAATATGATGCGTGGCTGATCCGCATCGGGGAAGGCGATCAGTTCTCCAGCGGCTTCGTCGATATCAACCCCAATTCGAAGATTCCGGCGCTTGTCGACCGCAGTGGTCCGGAGCCCGTGCGCGTATTTGAGTCGGGATCGATCCTTGTCCATCTGGCCGAGAAATTCGGCGCGTTTCTGCCGAAGAGTGGCCCGGCCCGCACCGAAACGCTCAACTGGTTGTTCTGGCAAATGGGTTCGGCGCCGTTCGTGGGCGGCGGCTTCGGCCATTTCTATGCCTATGCGCCGGAGAAGCTCGAGTACCCGATCAACCGCTATGCGATGGAGGCCAAGCGTCAGCTCGATGTGCTTGATCGCCAGTTGGCCACTCACCGTTATGTAGCCGGTGACGAATACACCATTGCCGATATGGCGATCTGGCCGTGGTATGGCGTGCTGGTGCGCGGTGGCCTTTACGAAGCGGCAGAATTCCTTTCCGTGAAGGAATACACCCACGTTCAGCGCTGGGCCGCTGAAATCGCCGAGCGTCCCGCTGTGATCCGGGGTCGCAAGGTCAATCGGACCTGGGGTTCGGACGACGAGCAGGCACCAGAGCGCCATTCGGCCGCCGACCTGGATTGATCGTCACGCCTTCGGCCGCGCGAAGCAATTCTCGCACGCGTGGCCGAAACGCTCTGGAATGCCAGTCGCCTGACACGACGGACAACCCTCGTTTACCGTTTTGACAGCTTTGAAATGTTATTGTGTTGCGGTTTGTGTCAAGCGTGTCGAGGGTTTCGATGATTCGCCGCCGTCTTATTCAGTCCATCCTCGCGGGTATTGCCCTGCCTGCCGTTCCCTACGTCTTTGCAGCACCCCGTCGCGTCAGTGACGCCCGCGTCTGGCAGGACGCCGAAAAGTTTCGCCTGGTCTTCGATACCACCGGGCCAACCGCCTACAACACCTTCACCCTTCAGTCGCCGGATCGGATCGTCATCGACCTTACGAATGCCGAGCTCACTACCGCACTCGATCGGCTTTCACTCGACGGGACGATGGTCCGCACCATTCGCAGCGGCCCGCGCGCAGGCGGTACACGCATCGTCCTTGAACTGAGTAAACCGGCAACGCTCAGTAGCTTCGCATTGCCGCCTGAGGGACAGGCCGGGGATCGGCTGGTCTTCGATCTGCGTTCCGGTGCAGGTCAGCTTGTCGATACGCCGGCAGCGGCGATCATTCAGCAGGAAGCAAAGCCTGCGGCGAACGGCAAGGGTAAAGGGCGGGACATCATCGTCGTGGTAGATGCCGGTCACGGCGGGCGCGACCCCGGCGCCGTGAGCCCTCAAGGACACCGCGAAAAGGACGTTGCGCTGCTCATCGCGCAGCAGCTGGCCCGGCGCATCAACCGCCAGCCGGGATTCAAGGCACGACTGGTGCGCAATGACGACTTCTTCGTACCGTTGCGCAAGCGTGTGGACGTCGCACGGCAATACAACGCGGATATGTTCGTCTCGGTGCATGCCGATGCGGCGCCACGCCGAGCGGCTTCAGGCGCTTCCGTCTTCGCCCTGTCGGAGAGCGGTGCCACTTCGACCACGGCACGGTGGTTGGCGAATCGTGAGAATGAAGTCGACCTCATCGGTGCTGAGGAAATCCTGAAGGGCAAGGACCGGGCGCTCGCCAATGTGCTCCTCGACATGTCCATGAACGCCACCATCGCCTCCAGCCTGGACCTGGGCAAAACCGTTCTCGGCAAGCTTTCGGGTGTAACCAACCTGCACCAGAAGCGCGTCGAGCAGGCCGGATTTGCGGTACTCAAATCCCCCGACATTCCGTCGATCCTTGTGGAAACAGGCTTCATGTCCAACGCGGGGGATTGCCGCAAGCTGCGCACGGCGCGCCATCAGCAGGTGGTCGCTGGCGCTATCTTCGACGGCCTGCATCAGTACTTCCGCGCACGCCCGCCAGCAGGCAGCTACCTGGCCAGTCTGGACGAGCGACGCGTCGGCTGAGGGATCGCCCAGCGATTTCAGGGGGCGACGCGCGCAACGTTGACGAGCCTGTCCGCGGCCGGTAAAGGAGGCGGAACGATGTCCAGGTTGCTAGCCAGTGCGCGACTGAACTGCTGCGCGGCCGGCCAGCGCATGTGGATCGCATCGACGAAGGCATCCTTCGGCACGGACCAGGCCCTGTCGGCATTCCAGTAGCGTGCGCTGGTACCACTGAGCGCGGCCGTCAGGCGGGAGTCGAAGCGGCGTAGCAAATCGCCTGCCGGATCGTACTGGCGCTTCCAGTCCGGATGCAGCGGGGTGGACACCAGCAGCAGGCTGCGGCCTTCCTCATGCTGTACCTGCGCGAAGTCTTCCAGAGCATCGAAGCAACGCTCGTCCAAAGGGTTGGCCGCTGCATAGTGCAGGCCGCGATCGCCTTCAGGGTTCAGCGGACCGTCGCCGTAGCGTGTGAAGATGAGTGGGTCCCAGTCTGCTCCGTCCGTGCGCTGGCGCTTGACCGAGATCGCGTTTCGTATGAGGGAGCGCGGTTCGAAATAGCGCAAGTAGTATCGCCACTGTGCGGCGCCGCCATAGACGTAATCATCCGCATCCTTGCGATCGAACACGGCGACGGGCTTTGTGCTGCATGCGGCGAAGTCTTGCGGATCCACGATCATCACGACCTGGCGAACGCTCGGCTCGCGATCGATCAACCAGTCGGCGACGTAGGTCGACTGATGGGCGCTCAAACCGCAGAAGGCTCCGTTGAGTGGCTGTACGCCGGGCAGCTCTTCGCGCAAGCGACTGGTATCGACGTGGCGCCAGGCGACGGACGAGCCGATTACGAGCAGGTTGGGATCATCGGCCGAACCGCTGTCACGCAGGTACTTCAGTTTTTCGTCCACGCACAGGCTATTGCTGAACGCCGGTGGGGGGAGGTTACCGGTGCGGCCCAGCACGATGAGGGTCAGCGCAAACACGCCGAGGGCGCCCGCGATGCCCACGAACAGGCTCAACAGGTACGCGCGTCCGGCGGGATGATGGGGGACGGTTGGACGATCCATGTCAGTTCACCTTGGGCTGTTTTTCCCGAATGAGATTGGCGAAATGGCCGACGTTCTTCAGTGATTCGAGTTCAGACGTCCGGAACTTGATGCCGAAGCGCTGCTCAGCGGCGACGATCAATAGCACATGGGTCTGGCTGTCCCAGCCTTCGATCTGGTCGGCCGTGGTCCCGGGTGTCAGCACGATGCTCTCGTCATCGAACACGTCATGGAAAACAGGGGTGAGGGCTTCGAGTACCTGGGCTTCGGTCATGTCCTTATTACCTCGATGTGGTGTGCGGCGGGTTGCCGCTGCGGGAGGGGATAGCGCCAGAAGGTCGAGTCCGGTTCGGCGCTGGAAGGTGTCGGATAGGTGGCAAAGCCGAGCGAAGGGTAGTGCTCGGCGACCATGCCATTTCGCGGCGTGGGCCGATATTCGCCGACCAGTGCGACGTAGCCCGCTTCCGCCGCGGCATCGGCCAGCACGTTCAATACGGCCAGTTCGGTCTGACGGCCCAGTACACGGCAGCTCATGAGCCAGCTGTCGACGAGCAACTCGTCCGGCGCTACCAACGTCGATGGATGCGCAAGCACGATGCTGATCAGGCCGTTGTCGCCAAACTTGTCGGCGAGGCGAATGGCCAGCGCGACGCAACGGGGCTCGTCCGCAAATCGCTGAACGTCGGCCTCACCGTAGCGCCGGGTGGTGAGGTTGAACTGATTGGTCTTGTTGATGAGCTGGGTCGCGCGGGGCAATTCGCCTTGCCCAATCCGGCTCGCGGTCATCACCATCTGCAGCCCGCTGAGGTAGCCCTCCATGTCGGTCGCCTGACCCTGTGCGGCCTGGCGTGCGGCATTCTGTGCGTAACTCCGGGTGCGGGCAGTGTCGTCGGCGGTGAAGGCGACCGCCTCGAAATAGCCCGCGGCAGCGACCCGCGCGGGATACTCAGCGACATCATCGGGTAGTTCCGGTACGGCTACCTCGGGTAGCTCACGACGGACGATGTCGCGCTCGGCCGGGTTGTCGTCGACGAACACAAGACTATCGAGCCCGATGTTGAGCTCACGCGCGATACGCCGGAGATTGCCGGCCTTGTCGTCCCAGTTGGCAACGAAAGCGGCGATGTCCCCGCGCTTGAGGGCCATCTCCGGATGGCCAAAGGCGGCTTCGGCGACGTCCACGTCATTCTTGCTGCATACCGCGAGAATGATGCCCCGCTGAGCGAGCAGCGCCGCGTAGCGCTGGAAGGCGAGAAAGGCTTCACCGGTTGGACTGCCCTGGCCGAGGGCAATGCCGTCAAGCCCGTCGTCACCGATAACGCCGCCCCACAACGTATTGTCCAGATCGAGCACCAGGCATTTGCGGGACAGCCCAACGCTGGCCGCCAGGATGCGCGCCAGATGATCGCCATACAGCGGTGAACATTCCGGGCCTACGAGTTGCTTGGCCTGATGCCAGCGCACGGGATCGCCCAGGCCTTTGCCATAGGCACCGCCTGCAGCGTGCCAGGCGAGATCCATCAGGAGGACACCCTCTTCACGGGCTGCGTCGCGGATAGCGCCGTTGAGCCGCTCGATCACGGCGTGGGGCGAGGCGGGCACGTGCGCCTCGAATGCGCCAAACAACAAGGGGTCGACCGGAACGAGGGTCTGCTGAATCACCTGCGCTGCATAGCGATCACGCGCGCGACGCCACAACAGGCGTAGTTCATCGATGCGTGCCTCGATTGCCGCATTCACCTCCGCCTGTGATGCCTGCAACGGCACCTGCAAAGGCGCATCACGTGCATCCAGTGCAAGGACGATGACCTGAGGTGCGAACGCCGAAAGTGCGGGATCCTCTGCCAGCAACACCTGCCGGTACAGCCCGTAGGGCGCTGCATGTAGAGACAATGCGAGCCGCCGATGAAGCCCCGCCACCCGGATGGCAGGTATCAGGTGGTCGACCGTATGCGAGGACAGTAGCGCAACACGCAGAGGTGTCAGGCCTGGCGCCGGCATGTCGGACAGCGCATCCGAGGCGAGACGGTCGATGCGTGCGGTCTGGGTGAAATCTCGACGATAACCGGCCAGGCGAATGGCTTCGCTGAGCCGCTGAAGGGGGTCCGTCTCGCGCTTGGCTGCGTTCAGCGCAGCCCCCAGATCCTCATGCATGGGCAGCCAGGGCAGCTGTTCCATGTTCACCTCCTTGTGATTGGTCAGAACTGGAAGTAAAGAAACTCCGTTGGGGCCACCGAGAACGCTATTGCAAGTGCGAAGAACCCCATGGCGCCGATTGCGAGCCCGATGACGGGTGAGGCAGTGAAGCCAGCCACCGGTACCCATCGCAGCAAGAGATTGTCGCGGGGGCGCGCGTCCAGTGCGGTTTGCATGCCACGCATCCACTGTTGGATGTTCGGCGCCAACCAGCAGAAACCGAGCAGGATGGCGATGCCCAAAAGCACCCATTTGTCCGGCCGGACGGCGAGTTCGCTCAAGCCCAGCATGCCCCGCAGCATCGCCAATGCGGCCATTACGCTGTCGGCGCGGAAGAACACCATGGCGATCACGACGCACAGGAAGGTCAGGCCCACCGCCGGCACGTGATGAATCAACCGGTCACTGTCCAGCTTCCAGCCGCGGCGGACTTTCCATGCGCGCCATCCATGGGCGGCGGCAAGGTAGAAGCCATGCAGCAGGCCAAAGACCACGAATTGCCATCCCGCGCCGTGCCAGATGCCGGAAATGAACATGGTCAGCACCGTGGGATACGCCACGAGTGCGAAGAAAGTCCCGGCGCTCATCTTTCCGCGCTTTGGCAGCGGCTTTCCGGCGGCCAGTCGCGCGCGTGTCACGCGCATCACGATTGGGTTGTAGATGTAGGCGGTGAGAAAGCGCGTCAGCGTCATGTGCCAGCGCGACCAATAGTCGATGACGTTGTGGGCCTTGAAGGGACTGTCGAAGTTCACAGGCAGGCGCAGGCCGAACATCAGGCCAAGACCGATCGCCATCTCGCTATAGCCTGAAAAATCGAAATAGATCTGAAGGGTATACGAGAGCGCGCCAGTCCAGGCGTCGAAGAAGGCGGGTGCGGTGCCATCGGCGGCCGTCGCAAAGACCGGCGAGGCAGTTGCTCCAAGCGGGTCGGCGATGACGACTTTCTTGAACAAGCCCAGCATGAACACCGTCAGCCCAAGGGCAATCTGGTCGACACGGGGGCGGAACGTATCCGGATCGCGGAACTGGCGAAGCATCTCGCCGTGATGGGTGATAGGGCCAGCGATCAGCTGTGGGAAGAACGTGATGAACAGGCAGTAATTAAAGAAATCGTGTTCATCGACTGAGCCGTCGTGTGCGTCTACGAGGTAGGCAATTTGCTGGAAGGTGAAGAACGAGATCGCAAGCGGCAGGATGATGTCGCCAATGGACCACCCCATTCCGAGCGCGCTGTCGACCGTTGCGAGTAGGAAGCCGGTGTACTTGTAGTACACGAGCAGCGCGACGTTGGCGAGGATGCCCAGGCCGAGTACGTATCGGGACGGGTGTTGGCGCAGGTGGCCGCCGACCCAGAAATTGAACAGCATGCTGCCGATCAGCAGGGGAGCATACAGCGGGTTCCACCAGCCATAGAAGACCAGTGAGGCAAGCGTGAGCCAGATGACCGCGAAGCGTTGGCGACCACTACCGGCAAGCAGCACGAAACCGATAAACACCGCAGGCAGAAAGCCCACGAGGAATGTAGCTGAGTTGAAAAGCATGGTCTGCTCCTCAGTATTCAATCCCTTGAAACTCAGCAACTGCGATGGCCAATTCTACTTATTCCATGACATGGCCATTCTGCGAGCTTGTGTCCAGCGTGAGACTAGACTCGGTCTTTTTCTGAAAAGTTGCGAAAAAATTCATTACTTGCCATCGACCGGATGAATGGTTCTGTGAAGGCGTTTCGCTTGGCTGTTTTGCGCTTCTGTCTGAACCGCCAACGACGCTGGCCGTTAGCGGTTTTGGACCGTTCGGCCATGAGGCAGTGCGAAGAACGAAGGTAGGGACGTTCGAATCGGACGCCGGGAACCTCGGGCTTGCTGACGCTGTTCAATACCCTGAAACACATCATTCAGGACCGCACATGCTTGAACTGGCCGCCATCTTCATAACGCTTACGGCCGTGTTGGCTTACGTCAATTACCGCTTTCTGGGACTCCCGCCCACCATCGGAGTGATGGCAATCGCGCTCACCGGCTCGGTGATCCTTCATGTTTTGACGCTTTTTGGACTCCCGGGCTGGGAGCAGCGCATCGAAGCGATGGTCTCGCAGATCGATTTCTCGAACCTGCTCATGGACGGAATGCTTTCATTCCTGCTCTTCGCCGGAGCACTGCACATCAACTTGTCCGACCTTCGCGAGCGTCGCTGGGCGATTGGTCTGCTCGCTACGGGTGGAGTGATGGTTGCGACCGTGCTTATCGGGTTTGGGAGCTGGTGGCTGTTCCGCTTTTTCGGATTGGACATCGACCTGATCTACTGCCTGATTTTCGGCGCGTTGATTTCACCGACCGACCCCATCGCAGTGCTTGGCATCATGCGCTCGGCCGGTGCGCCCAAATCCCTTGAAACCACGATCGTGGGTGAGTCGCTGTTCAACGACGGCGTTGCAGTGGTGGTCTTCAGCGTGCTCCTGACGGTCGTCCAGGCGGGTGAGGTGCCCTCGGCTGGCGAAGCCCTCTGGCTGTTCCTGGAGGAAGCGGGTGGTGGCATCCTGTTCGGCCTGTTGATCGGCTGGATCGCCTATCGCATGGTTAAAAGTATCGACCAGTATCAGGTCGAGGTCTTGATCACGCTGGCGCTTGTCATCGGCGGATATACATTGGCGACCCACCTTCATGTCTCCGGCCCCATCAGCATGGTCGTGGCAGGACTGATCATGGGCAATCAGGGGCGCGAATTCGGGATGTCCGAGAAGACTCGTGAGAACGTGGACAGCTTCTGGGAGCTCATCGATGAGATTCTGAACGCCGTGCTGTTCGTGCTGATCGGCCTTGAGCTGGTATTGCTGCCGTTCAGCTGGCTTTATGTCGAAATTGCCCTTTGCCTGGCGTTGCTGATCCTGGCGGTGCGCTTCATCACGGTTGGCCCGCCGATGCTGCTCGTGCGTTTCTGGCGGACAGAGCTGCCAAAGGGCACTGTACCAATCCTGACCTGGGGTGGCTTGCGCGGAGGTATTTCCGTGGCTTTGGCGCTGTCGCTGCCGGTCGGGGAAGAGCGCAACCTGATCCTCAACCTTACCTATCTGGTGGTCCTGTTCTCCATCCTCGTGCAGGGGCTGACCATCGGCAAACTGGTAAAGCGAGTATGTGGAAATACGGCTCCATCCGTGGCGGGGAAAGGGCACTGACAATTGCTGAAGCCGGGCGCCTCAACCTGGGCGTCCGGCACTGATCAACCTCCGAAAGGAAAACGCGTCGCTGCGGTAATGGGCGGGTGGACGCAGTGAGCGGCTGACTGTGTCGCTCCCCTCGTGAAGGTGGAATCCTTGGTCAGAACGCGCAGGGTCATCGTGACGAAGGGCATGCCAGGCCAGACCGGGCCAGACCGGGCCGGGCCGTTCCCGCCCGGCGATGGATGTGGCGCGTCTAGCGGACGGGCGTGACAGGCACTCCGTGGCGGAAAAAGCCCTGCAGGTTGTCGTAGACCAAATCCGCCATGGCTTGACGGGTCTCGTGCGTTCCGCTGCCGATATGGGGCGTAAGGACAACGTTGTCGAGTTCGAGGAGCGCTGACGGCACGTTGGGCTCGTCAGCGAACACATCCAGCGCGGCGCCGGCGATGGCGCCCTCTTGCAGCGCCTTGACGAGCGCTGCTTCATCGACGACCGAGCCGCGCGCAATGTTGACCAGATAGCCTTTTGGCCCGAGTGCATCGAGCTCCGTCTGGCCGATCAGGTGATTGGTCTCGCTGCCACCGGGTACGACCACGACGGCATAGTCCGCGGCCTCGAGTAGGCCGATCAGGGTTTCGTGGTAGGTGTATGGCACACCCTCGCGGGGGCGGCGGTTGTGGTACGCGATGTTCATGCCGAAGGCTTCGGCCCGGCGGGCGATGGAGCGGCCGATGTTGCCGAGCCCGACGATGCCGCATGTCTTGCCAGCCAGGCTGTGGCTGAGCGGGAATCGATCCGTTGGCCATTTGCCGGCGCGCACGAAGCGGTCGGCCTCGCATATGCGGCGACCCAGCGCGAGCAGGATGGAAAACGCCGTGTCAGCCACGCACTCGTCCAATACGCCGGGCGTGTTGGTCACGACCACACCGCGGGCATGAGCGGCTGCCACGTCAATGCTGTCGTAGCCGACCCCAAAGCTGATGATGGCCTTGAGCTCAGGCAGTCGATTGATCAGCGCCTCTGTCGCACCAAACGATCCGCTGGTGACGATACCTTCTATACGCGCACCGTGTTCGGTAATCCACGTATCCGCATCGGCCATTTCCCAATAGCGGTGCACATCGTAGTCCTCTTCGATGCGCTCGATCAGCGTTGGCTGCAGCGGGCCCATCATCAACAGCGAAATTCGTTCGGAAGCAGTGGCCATGAAATCTCCTGGGCGGTCGGGCGTTTCGTTGCAATGGAGTATGCCAGGCGCCGAGGGTTCACCCCGTCGTCTACGGCCCACGTGTCAGATCGGGCGCCCGCCGTCGGGCATCGCCTCCGGGTCGCGGGGTTCGAACTTCGACAGGATGTACCCTTTCATCCCGCGCGCGAGCTCTTCTTCATCGAAGAACACCCGGCCAAGCCCTTCCTTGCGGAACATCTCGACGGCGTCTGCACTGTGCGTCCGGATCACGATTTCGATGCCGGGGTTGAGCGTGCGTGCGGTGTCGGTCATGCGCTGGACGTTGAGCGGATCAGGGGTCGCGATGACGAGCATTGCCGCCTTCATGATATGCGCCTGGATAAGTGTCGCCGGCTCAGCCGAGTCGCCGCTCACCGCCACCATGCCCGATTGACGAATCTGTTCGACGCGTTCCCGGTTCTGCTCGACTACCACAAACGGAATTTTGCGGTCGTCGAGTGCCCGTGCGATGCGCCGGCCGACACGGCCGTAGCCGACCAGAACGACCTGGCCCTCCAGATACCTGTGCTCGGTGGTCTGCGGAAGCACCGCGAGCGGGTCCTCACGGTGCTCGAGCCTGCGGGCGAGCGCCGATTTGCGCAGTACCAGGGATTTGATCGGCGCAATCAAGCCGAACACCACCGGGTTGACGGCAATGGAAATCAACGCGCCTGCCAATACGAGGCTCAGACCCTCCTGTGGCATGAGCCCCAGGCTGATGCCCAGGCCCGCGAGAATGAAGGAGAATTCACCGATTTGGGCGAGGCTTGCTGCGACGGTCAGGGCCGTGTTCAGGGGATAACGGAACGCCATGGCCAGGGCGGCGGCAGCGATGGATTTGCCAACTACGATGATCGCTACCACCGCCAGAACATGCAGCGGTTCCTCGATGAGCACCATCGGATCGAACAGCATGCCGACCGATACGAAGAATAGAACCGCAAAGGCGTCCCGTAGTGGCAAGGACTCTTCCGCCGCTCGGTGGCTCAGGTCCGACTCCCGCATCACCATCCCGGCGAAAAACGCGCCCAGTGCAAACGATACGTGGAAGAGCATGGCAGCACCGTAGGCGATGCCGATCGCGGCGGCGATGACGGATAGCGTGAAGAGTTCGCGTGAGCCGACCTTGGCAACATGCATCAGCAGCCAGGGCAGCATACGTCGGCCAACTATCAGCATCAGCGCAAGGAAACCGGCAACCTGCAGCAGCGTGGCACCAATGGTGTACCAGAGGGGGTCCTGCGCGGCATTGGGATCGACGTTGCCACCCAGCACGCCCGCCAACGGTGGCAGGAGAACCAGCATCATGACAGTGGCGAGGTCCTCGACCACCAGCCAGCCAACGGCAATCCGGCCGTTCATGGAATCAAGGATGCCACGCGCTTCGAGTGCCTTGAGCAGGACCACCGTGCTGGCGCACGAAAGCGACAGGCCGAATACCAGTGAGGCGCCGAAGCTCCAGCCCCACCAGTGCGCAACGCCCAATCCCAGTACCGTTGCTATCGTCATCTGAACGATGGCACCAGGCACGGCGATCTTCTTGACCGACAACAAGTCGCCGATTGAGAAATGCAGGCCAACCCCGAACATCAACAACATGACGCCGATCTCGGACAATTCGGCTGCAAGCTTAACGTCCGCTACAAAGCCAGGGGTGGCTGGGCCGATGATAATGCCCGCACATAGGTAACCAATCAGCGCAGGCAGACGGATCTTTTCGGCGATAAAGCCGATGATCAGGGCAAGGCCGAAGCCAATGGCGAGTGTGGAGATGAGTGGTACGTTGTGTTCCATCCGGTATCCTCATTTGAAAGGCGTATGGGCGCCCAAAGGGGCGTGCATACGAAGCGCGAATGGTCGACAGCGAAGGTTGGACGCTAGGTCCAGACCCGATGAGGCGATTTCGTGCGCAGTATGCGGTCTGGCCGACTGATGGGCAGGCCGACCAAATATGACAACGCAAATACCGTGCTCAACGGAAATTCCAAGTGTTTCAACAGGCTACGAAGCGCGCTGCCGACATGGATACGCTTTCCGAGCCAGACGCAAGGATTGTATTGCCGGCAGGCCCGGATTTTCTGCGGTAGAGCCGAACGCCGTCAGTGCGAGAGTCTCCGCATCAACTGCTTGAATGAGCTCAATGGCGGCAGGCTCGAGTCCGAATCGTGCCGCCTCATTTGCCAGCGCGCTAGCCATTGGAACAAGCCCATTTGCGAGCCCGGGGGCGCAAAGCGCGAGCAATCCAGGCCCGACTCCGTCCGACCATCAAGGCCGAGGCGGCGTTTGGCGAGCTTGAAGCGCTGGGCCAGCAAGTCCGCGAATTGGCCTTGGCCGCGCATGCGCGTGCCGAACTGGCTGTCGTAATTCTTGCCCCCGCGGGATTGGCGGATAAGGCTCATCACATGGTTGGCGCGGTCCGGGAAATGGTTGCGCAGCCAGTCTTCGAAAAGATCCGCGATCTCATGTGGCAGCCGAAGCAGAACATAGCCCGCGCTTCGGGCCCCGGCATCGCGTGCAGCCTCGAGCATGGCCTCCAACTCCATGTCATTGATCATGGGAATGATTGGTGCGGTCATCACATGCACCGGCACGCCGTGCTCGTGCAATGTCCTCATCGCCCTTAGCCGCGCGCCAGGCGAGGCTGCACGAGGTTCCATGATGCGCTTGAGTTCATCATTCAGCGTGGTCAGGCTGAACGCTACGCTGACGAGGTTCTGTTCAGCGAGCGGCACCAGCAGGTCGAGGTCGCGAAGAATGAGCGAACCCTTGGTGATGATGCTCACCGGATGCCGATAGCGCAGCAGGATTTCCAGTGCCTTGCGGGTCAGTTGATATTCACGCTCGATGGGTTGGTATCCATCTGTATTGATACCGAGCGCGATAGGTTGCGGCACGTAGTTGGGCTTGCTCAGCTCGGCTTCGAGGCGGTCGGCCAGGTTGGTCTTGGCGATCAGCCGGGTCTCGAAGTCGATGCCTGGCGACAGGTCCCAATAGGCATGGCTTGGGCGGGCAAAACAGTACACGCAGCCGTGCTCGCATCCTCGATAGGGGTTTACCGACCAATCAAACCCGACGTCCGGTGACTGATTGCGCGCAATGATGGTCTTGGCCGTCTCCAGACGGACTTCGGTCGCACGGGTGACAGGCGTTTCGTCCTGATACCAGCCATCATCTTCTACAAACGAGCGGGTTGGGGCGAAGCGGTTGTGTGGATTGATCGCGGTACCACGACCGCGGATGGGCGTCTGAGGAGCGGGCATGGCGGGTGCTCGGGTGTCTGTATGTACATACAGTATTACCGAGGCCGGAGCGGGGCAAGCCCGTGCGTCAGTCGGTCTGTTGAATCACGTTACGCGGCGATAATCTCATTGAGCCTGAACCTGTGACCAATGCGGGGAACCCCACGCTCGTGGGGTCCCTGTGCCCAGCTGAGGTGATCAGCCGGTCGGCGAGGCCGCTCGGGTATCAGGCAACTCGGGGCGCCTCGCATAGCGCTGCGCCAGCACCACGCAGACCATGAGCTGGACCTGATGGAAGATCATGAGGGGCAGGATGATCATGCCCAGCGGGCCCCCGGCGAACAGCACCTGCGCCATGGGCACACCGGTGGCGAGACTCTTCTTGGAGCCGCAAAACAGGATGGTTATGCGGTCCTCCATGCTGAAGCCAAGCTTCTTGCCGATAAGCGCCGTAATGCCAAGTACGATGACGAGCAGAACGGTACAGACAACACCCAGGATGATCAGGGCGAGCAGCGGAACCTTGGACCAGATGCCGCCGATCACGGCTTCGCTAAAGGCTGTGTAGACCACCAGCAGGATCGAGGTCTGGTCCACGTACTTGAGCCAGTTCTTGTTGCGCGATACCCAGGCGCCTATCCAGCGACGGGCAATCTGACCGAGGATGAAGGGCACCAGCAGCTGAAGCGTGATCTTGCCTATCGCATCCAGGGTAGATCCGCCGTCACCCTGTACGCCCATTGTCAGTGCCACGATGACAGGTGTCAGGAATATTCCGAACAGACTCGATGCTGCGGCGCTGCAGATAGCAGCCGCCACGTTGCCGCGTGCCAGTGAGACGAAGGCGATGGACGACTGCACCGTGGACGGCAATGCGCAGAGATAGAGGATGCCCAGGTACAGCTCCATGCCAATCGCAGGCGCCAGTACGGGTTTCAGCGCAACGCCGATCAGCGGGAACAGCACGAAGGTGCAGGCGAAAACCACGAGGTGCAGCCGCCAATGGCCTGCGCCCGCGATGATTGCTTCGCGCGACAGCTTGGCGCCGTGCATGAAGAACAGCAGGGCGATGGCGAGGTTTGTTATCCAGGCAAAGATTTCCGCAGCCTTGCCGCTGCAAGGCAGCACGGTTGCAATGGCCACCGTAGCTAGCAGAACGAGCGTGAAGTTGTCCGGAAGAAAGCGTGGGCGGGCCATGGTGTGTCCATGTTTGCGTTGTGAAACGTGGCAATCTACCCTTCGCCTTTCATTCCTGCTAACGGCAAATGGCCCCGTGATGCCGCGAAACGGACAATCGCTGTTCCAACGACCGATCCCTTCGATCCAGCGATTACCGCGCCCGGTCTATGCGCGTAACGAGTCATTGGCCCAGCCAGCCGGCACCGAGCGGCACAGCCATCCGTGGGTCCAGCTGAGCTATGCGATCCAGGGCGTGCTGGAAGTGCGTACTGAAGATGGCCGCTTCGTGGCGCTGCCCAATCGCGGAATCTGGTTGCCGGAGCGGGTCGAGCACGAAGTCTTCAGTTCGTCCAATGCCGAGATCCGCAGCCTTTACCTGGACGCGTCGGTCACGAAATGGGCGCCTTCACGTAGCCGGGTCATCGAGATCAATCCCCTGACCCGTGAACTGATCCGGCGATTCAGCCAGCTTTCGCCGGCATACGATGAAGCGGGCGCTGATGGGCGCCTCGTTGCGGTATTGCTGGATCAACTGAGGAGCGCGGACGAGGTGGCCTACTCGCTGCCATGGCCCACCTCTCCGCTACTGGACACCCTGTGCCAGGCGCTGCAGAGACAGCCTGATTCGTCCAGGACGCTTCAATCGTGGAGCGCGGAACTGGGGGTTTCAGAAAAGACACTCAGCCGATTGTTTCGGGCGGAAACCGGGTTGACCTTCCGCGCCTGGCGGCAGCGATTACGCCTCTTTGGCGCGCTTCTTCCTCTCGAGCAGGGCGAACGGGTCACGGATGTCGCGCTGGCGTTTGGTTACGATTCGACGTCCGCCTTCATTGCGGCCTTTCGGGAGCAATTCGGTGAAACGCCCGGTGAGCTGTTCCGGCGCTGAACAGTCCGCCGATACCTGCGTCTGATGGAGGAGCAGCCGTTGTTTCACTCACGGCAGATCAGGCACGCTCTCGCCTTTACCCACACAATGGCACCTTCATGTCTGCTAGCGTCAAGCATCTTGCCTTTATCGCGTTAACCATCAGCGTCTCCGCCAGTGCCGATGCGCTCAAGGTTGATTGGCCCGCAGACTGGCAGCGGGAGGATGTACCTGCACCGGATTCGCCATTCGAAGCGAACGTTCAAGGCGAACGCGAGCGGGCGTTCCGTTTACAGCCGAACGGTGAGCAGGCGGTCGTTGCCGAGCTGACTCGGCTACCGCTGCCGACACAGCAGGAGGTGACGTTGGATCGAGTCCTGCGCGAAATGCGCCAGGGCGTGCAGCTGGGTTTCGCCCAGTCAGGTCTGCAGACGGCTTGTAAGCCGCCCACGGATACGCACTTGGGTAATTTGCCCGCCCGTGAGGTGAGCTGCACGGCCACTCAGGGAGGCAGGCCCGTGCTCCAGCAATCCCTGCTCATGGCGCGCAGCGATACGGCTGTCTATTCCATGACCTTCGCCATGCCGGCTGACCAGGCCGAAACGGTGGCAGATGAAATCAGGCAGGTCCGCGACGGACTCAAGCTGCCGTAGCGCGGGAGTGCGTTAGGGCCGCAGGGTGGAATCCCGCACGGCTTCCACCGTTACCGCCCTACCGCCCTACGACTCACGCGCTGAGCGATGCTGACACTTCACGTAAGGCGGCCCGGTCAGGCGGCCCGGTCAGGCGTCCGGGTCGGGCTTCTTGAGCTTTGGGTTGGGGAAAAACTGGACGGCCTTTACGTTCGGATCCGCCGCCTTCTTGGGTTTGAGCGCGGTGGCGTTAACCCGCGTGGGCAATTCGCTTGGGACGGAATTGCCGCGCGCATCGAGCGTATCAGCGTAACCGCACGCGACACATTCGCGGTGCGGTACGTTATCCACATTCCACATCTTGATCGTGTCCTGCGCGCTGCACGCCGGGCATACAGCACCGGCGATGAAGCGCTTCTTGGTCACGTTCGGCGTGTCACTCATGCCGCCTCCTGGCTGAGCCCCAGATGGCGCAGCAGGGCATCGATCTTCGGCTCGCGTCCGCGGAAGTCCACGAACAGCACCATGGGTTCCTGAGAACCGCCGCGCGCCAGGATCGCCTCACGGAAGGCGCGCCCTGTCTCCGGGTTCAGCACGCCGTCTTCCTCGAACTTGGAGAAGGCATCGGCGGACAGCACTTCAGCCCACTTGTAGCTGTAGTAACCCGCCGCGTAGCCGCCCGCGAAGATGTGCGCGAAGCTGTTCGGGAAGCGGTTGTACGCTGGCGGACGCATCACCGACACCTCGTCGCGGATGGCGTTGAGGACGTCAAGGACGCTGCGGCCGTCGCCATGAGTGGCGTGCAGTTCGAAGTCGAAAAGCGAGAACTCCAGCTGACGCACCATCATCAGCCCGGAATGGAAGTTCTTGGCGGCGAGCATCTTGTCCAGCAGGTCCTGCGGGAGCGGCTCGCCCGTCTCGTAGTGGCCGGACATCAGCGCCAGCCCTTCGGGCTCCCAGCACCAGTTTTCCATGAATTGGCTTGGCAGCTCGACGGCATCCCACGCCACGCCGTTGATACCCGACGCACCGGAGTGCTCGACTCGGGTCAGCAGGTGGTGCAGGCCGTGGCCGAATTCGTGGAACAGCGTGGTGACTTCATCGTGGGTCAGCAGCGCGGGCTTGCCCTTGGACGCTGGCGTGAAGTTGCACACCAGATTCGCGACCGGGCTGACCAGCTCGCCGCTGCCGGTGCGGCGTTTGTCGCGCGCACCGTCCATCCAGGCGCCGCCACGCTTGTTGGCGCGGGCATAGAGATCAAAGAAGAAGCGGCCGACGTGCTCGCCATTCTCACGAATTTCGAACAGACGAACGTCGGGGTGCCAGGTGTCGAAGTCCTGTAGCTCACGGATCTCGATACCGTATAGACGCTGGACGATGGCGAACAGGCCGGACAGCACTTTATCCACAGGGAAGTAGGGGCGGAGGATCTCCTGCGATACGCTGTAGCGCTGCTCCTGCAGCTTCTCGCTGTAGTAGCCGACGTCCCAGCTCTGCAAGTCGCCGCAGCCCTGTTCAGCAGCAAATGCGCGCAGTTCGTTCAGATCCTGCTCGGCATACGGCTTGCTGCGCACGGCAAGATCGCGCAGGAAGCTCAGCACCTGGTCGGTCGATTCGGCCATCTTGCTCGCCAGCGACAGCTCGCTGTAATTGGCGAAGCCCAGCAGACGGGCCAATTCCTGACGCAGGTCGAGGATTTCGTTCATCAACGGGCCATTGTCGTTCTGGCCCGCATTCGGGCCCTGATCCGATGCACGGGTTGCGTAGGCCGCATAGACTTCCTCGCGCAGCGCACGGTTGTCGGCGTAGGTCATCACGGCGTAGTAGCTGGGAAATTCGAGTGTGATCAACCAGCCTTCGAGGCCCTTGGCTTCGGCGGCCTGCTTCATCTGGCCCTTCGCGGCATCGGTGATGCCGGCCAGTAGCGATTCGTCCTCGACGTGCTTGACCCAGGCCTGGGTCGCGTCGAGCAGCTGGTTGGAGAAGGTGCTGGTCAGCTCGGACAGGCGCATCTGGATCTCGCCGTAACGCTTTTGCTTGTCGGCGGGAAGGTCGATACCGGACAGTCGGAAATCGCGCAGGGTGTGCTCGAGGATGGTCTTCTGCGCGACATCGTAGCCTGCAGCCTCCGGCCCGGTCGCCAGCGCCCGGTAGGCGTTGAACAGATCACGGTTCTGGCCGAGTTCGGTCCAGTACTCGGACAGCTTCGGCAGGCAGGCCTCGTAGGCTTTGCGCAGCTCCGGGCCGTTGCAAACGGCGTTCAGGTGGCTTACCGGGCTCCAGGCACGGCCCAGGCGTTCGCCCAATTCGTCCAGCGCCAGCACGAAGCTATCCCACGTCGGCTGCCCGCTCTGTTCGCTCAGAAGCTTGGCGAGCGCAGCGCGGTTATCGGCAAGGATGGTGTCCACCGCAGGCTCGATATGCTCGGGCTTGATGCGGGAATAGGGCGGCAGATCGAACGGTTGCAGCAGCGGGTTATCGGCAGTCACGGCAAAGACACCTTCAGGCTCGAATTCGGTTAAGGGGGTTATGGGGCCGCAAAGCGCGTTTCACAACCCGTGTGCGGTCCATGTTAATTACAATCCGGACAAAAATGATCTGACGAGGGTTCTATCGTGACGATTCGTAAATTCGAGGCCCATACGCCACAACTCGGCGCACGGGCATTCGTCGACCAGAGCGCGGTGGTCATGGGGGATGTGGTGATTGGCGAAGACAGCTCCATCTGGCCGTTGACTGTCATCCGCGGCGACATGCACCGCATCCGTATCGGCGCGCGGACCAGCATCCAGGATGGCAGCGTTCTGCACATCACCCACGCCGGCCCGTTCAACGAAGACGGCTTCCCGCTGACCATCGGCGACGAAGTGACAGTCGGCCACAAGGTCACGCTGCACGGTTGCACCATTGGCAACCGGGTATTGGTGGGCATGGGGTCCATCGTCATAGACGGCGCGGTCGTCGAGGACGAGGTCATCATCGGCGCCGGTGCGCTGGTGCCACCTGGCAAGGTGTTACAGAGTGGCTATCTCTATGTGGGTAGCCCGGTGAAACAAGCGCGCCCATTGACGGACAAGGAGCGAAGCTTCTTCAGTTACACAGCCGGTAATTACGTGAAGTTGAAGGACAAACACCTCGCGGAAGGCTTCGATACGCCGCAATAGCGAGCAGGGTGGGTGGGTGGGCGTGCGGGCGAGAGCGCAATCGGAATCGGAATCGGCGCCAGGTGCAGGTCCTCACCACTCGCGCACGTTCGCCGTAGCCCCGCGCTAGCAGGCTGTGTCGCGTCGGCCCGGCGTCTTACAGGGCGAGGTCGCGTCCGGCAGAAGCGGCGAATCTCGCGGATCTACGCGCCGACCCGGTAGACGCTACCAGCGGTCCGGGTCGGGTCCGCACCGCGGCAAGATCACGCCGGCCGTTCCTTCACGGGCGTCGTCGGCTCCGTTGGGACGATCAGCGTCGTGCGAGGGTTGGCAATTTCGATCTGGCGCTCGCGGAAGCGCTGCAGGATTCGCTTGTTCATCTCCCGCTGCACGCCCCACCGGCCCTTGTCGATACAGCGGATCTGCCCGGCGACGGTTACCATCGAGCCGTCTACGGCATCGACGCCCCATACCTCGATATCGCTCAGGATCAGGCTGCTGAAGGCTGGGTCGGCACGGAGGTTGGCGCCGATCTGCTTGATCTCGGCGATCACTTCCTCGACATCGACGTCGTAGCCCACGCTGATGCGTACGGCGGCGTTGCCAATGCCGCGGTTGGTGTTGTTGACGGTCGACACCGAACTGAACGGCACGATATGGAGCGAGCCGTCCCCCGCGCGCAGCCTCACCGTGCGGATCGACAGGTATTCGACTGTCCCGGAAACGCCAGCGACCGTCACCCAGTCGCCTACCTGCATCGCGTTCTCCATGAGCAGGAAGATGCCGGTGATGAAATCCTGCACCAGCTTCTGCGAGCCGAACCCCAGCGCGACCCCGATGATGCTGGCGCCGGCCAGCAGCGGCGTCGTGTTGATGCCCAACTGGCTCAGTGCAGTAAGGATCACGACCAGTGCGATCACGATGAACAGGGCCGTGCGCAGCATCGGCATGAGCGTCCGCAGACGGGCGACGCGTAGAACGTCTCCTCGTTGCGTCCAGCGCTGGAGCCGTTGATTGACCGCGAAGTTGGCCCACTGCCAGATGAGCAATGCGCCAACGGCAGCGATGAGTATCGTCAGTGCTGCCGACAGCAGGTTTCGGCCGATGGTGTCTTGTGCGAACCAGCCAATCGCGTTGAATCCCCATGCCTGAAAGAGCGCGACCAGCGTACCAAGACCAATCAACAACGAGGTGAGACTACGGGCCAGCGGGTAGTAGTGCTGAAGCGAAAAACCCGACGCTGTTTCGTCTGCAGGTGCGTCCACATCGAAGAGCCTACCCAGCGCACCTTGTGCCAGGATTGCCGCGATTCGGCCCGCAGCCAGGACGGCGCTGCTCACCGCCAGGAAGCCCAGTAAGCGAGGCAGGCCGTCTTCGACGCCCATTGCCCACACCAGCCAGGCGCCAAGCACCGTGGCCGCCGCGAACACCCACCACACCTGTGCCAGCCAGCGTCGTGCCGCCGCGCGCAGACCGACTGCATCATCGGCAGGCCGTAGCGCGTCGGCCACAGGTTTGCGCAGATGCAGGATCAACACCACGGCAAACCCATGCACCAGCAGCGAGGTGAGCTTGAGTACCAGTACGCGATTATCCGCGCCAGCCCCCAGGGTCGAGGCGGCCTCGGCTAACGCAATACCAAACGTAGCCGTGGTTACGAACCGTCGCGTCCAGCGTTCGAGCAGCTCGGAGAGTCTCGCGCTCATGGGGATGACGCCTGAGCTTTCACCACAGGGTGACACGAGCAGGCGCACGACAATCATCGTAACTCGGGCAGTCAGGTAGGCGTTGACGAAGAGACCTGTAACGGCTGATAGCGCGGGATCGTGATCCGCCAGCAGGCGGAGGACGACCGCCGAGACGACGAAATACACACCGACAGGCACCAGTTCAAGCACCATTCGACCTGCCGCATATACCAGCCGGCGAAGCGGGCCGAGGGGGTGTTCGGCAGTGCTGGGTGGCGGTGGTGTCGTTTCGCTCGGCAAAGGCTCCGGCGGGGCGGCCGAGGCGGTATTGCCCACCGGTATGGCTTCCAGCTCGTCCATGCCATTGCGTTGGGTTTGGACCAGCGCAACGCCTTCGGCACTGGGGCGCGTCGCTGCCGTGGCTTTGGTGGCGGATACATCACCGCTTGCGACTGCCGGTCTGTTCGCCAGTCGAACATCGCGTGACGCCGCGTTCGCGAGCCGCCGACGCAGACGTCCGATGGGATGTGTGGCAGCCCACTCAGCCACCAGCGCAGTGCCAAAGACCAGTGCGAGCCCGAGCAATGCCATAAGCAAGCGTTGACGACCTGCTTCGCTGCCGAATGCTCGGTGCCAACCCTCCGGCAGGGCGCGTGCAGCGTGTTGAACCTGGCGGCCCTGCTGTGCAAGCCCGTCGGCCCATGTGCCGATCTGCTGGAGCGTTCGTGCAATCAGCCCATCTTCTTCCAGGGGAACGAGCGCGGCCGGCGGCTCCTCCACTGCAGGCGCGTCTAGGGTCTCGGGCGCACTCGATGCAGGGTGCTCGGGATCAGCCATCGCCTTGAGCGCCGTGATCACCTCAGCCCGGCGTTGATCGTTCTGCAGCAGATCGATGACGCGCTGAACGTCGCCATTGTTCAGGGTGTGGTCGGTAGCCGCCGGTGCGGCGAGCGAAGATGCTTGGAACAGGGCGCACGAGACGAAAAGGCATAGGCTGCGAAGCAGGGGCATGGGGACGTCCGGAAAGAGGCTCTGATCTGAGAGTGCAGAGGCTGCCTGTTTTATCCGCATCGGTGCGGACGGTGTCCCGTCTCGTTTGGTCTGATACGCTTCCAGCCTAGATCGATGGAGGAGCAGTGCAGTGAACATTCGACCCATTACCGGAGCGGACTTTGACCAGGTCTGGCCCATCATTCGTGATGTCGTTCAGGCGCAGGAGACCTATGCGTTCGATCCGGACATGGATCGGGAAACGGCATGGAATCTCTGGGTCGAATTGCCACGCGCCACCTATGTTGCCGAGGAGGATGGGCAGATCCTGGGCACGTATTACATCAAGCCCAACGCGGCCGGCCCGGGCGACCACGTCTGTAATTGCGGCTACATGACCTCACCTGCCGCGCGCGGGCGCGGTATTGCCGGCAAGTTGTGCGCGCACTCGCTGCAGGTGGCGAAGGAGATGGGCTTTCTCTCCATGCAGTACAACTCAGTGGTCTCGGCCAACGAAGTTGCCGTCGCCCTGTGGAAGAAGCAGGGTTTCGAGATCGTCGGCACGCTGCCGAAGGCCTACCGCCACAAGACGCTGGGCCTGGTTGATTGCTATGTGATGAGCCGGACGGTTTGACGAGCCGGCCAGCGTAAGAATTCCGCCGCTTCCTGCGACGCATTGAAGGGAAGGAGGAGTTACGGCGCCGCAAGGGATAGGCTTCTTGAAACAGCAGCGTAGGCGCCTAACCGCACCCTACGAATGCGGCTCTGCCGGACGGCTTGCGCCGTTTACCGCGCTCAATAAGGAACCGTCGGCTCCAGCTGTGAACCGGTAGATATGAAAAAGGGGCGATGCCGTGCGGCATCGCCCCTTTTGGGTTGCCCGCAGACGATCAGCCGATCGTCATCAGGCTGGCATTACCACCGGCGGCAGCCGTATTCACGCTAAGCGAGCGCTCGATGAGCAGGCGCTCCAGCGGAATGGCCGTTTCGCCCCGGAACAGGCCAGTGACGCTGACAATCGGGCCTTTGCGATCTGCGACCGTCTGGCAGACATCACGCAGCTGGTCCGAATCGCCATGGTAGAGCACCGCTTCGAAGTGCGTGTCAGGCTGCTTCCAGTCCGCCACACGGATGACGCGAGCCTGTACGGCAGCAGGCAGGCTGCCTAGAAGGCTGTCGGTTGCCGGGCTCTTCTGCACCACGGCGCGACTGCCAACCGATAGCACGGCGGCGATCTGTACCAACAGGTCGCTTTGCTCTTCAGCGAGGCACAGCACAGCATCGCGCGGCAGCAGCGTGTAGCTGTTGCGCTCGCCGGTCGGGCCGGGCAGCAGGCGGGTGGTGCCGCTCTGGGTTTCTTTCGCGAAGTACTCACACGCAGCCGCCAGCTCGGTGCGCTTGTCTCCTGCGGCCCACTCGACCATCGCGGCGAACGGCTTCTGCAGATCGTTGCGCGCGGTGGAGTCCAGTGTCGCACCCGTGTCGCTCGCGGAGAATGCCTGGCTGATCGCATCGTCCGGCCGAGTCGACAGCAAACGGTACATGTACAGCGGACCACCGGCTTTCGGACCGGTACCCGACAGGCCTTCACCCCCGAATGGCTGGACCCCGACCACTGCGCCAACCATGTTGCGGTTCACGTACAGGTTGCCGGCATGCGCCTGGCTGACGACTTGGGCGATGGTCTCGTCGATACGGGTGTGTACGCCCAACGTCAGGCCGTAGCCTGTGCCGTTGATCTGATCCATGAGCGCCTTCAGGTTCTCGCGGGCGAAGCGAACCACGTGCAACACCGGCCCGAAGACCTCACGCTTGAGGTCATCGAAGCTGTCCAGCTCGATCAGCGTTGGTGTGACGAAGGTGCCGCGGCCCGTTTCAGCCTTGTTCACGCGGGACAGCTGGTGAACGGTACGGCCCTTCTCACGCAGCGTCTTGATGTGCGACTCGATGTTGGCCTGAGCCTCTGCGTCGATGACCGGGCCAATGTCGACGTTCAGGTGCTCGGGATTGCCGAGGCGGTATTCAGCCATGGCGCCCTTGAGCATGGTCAGTACCCGATCAGCGACGTCTTCCTGTACGCACAGGACGCGCAAGGCCGAGCAGCGCTGACCGGCGCTGTCGAACGCCGACGCCACTACGTCCCCGACGACTTGCTCGGCCAGGGCGGACGAGTCGACGATCATGGCGTTTTGGCCGCCGGTCTCGGCAATCAGCGGAACGGGTTTGCCGTTGGCATCCAGGCGCCCGGCAAGATTGCGTTGCAGAATGCCGGCTACTTCCGTGGAGCCTGTGAACATCACGCCCTTGACCCGGTCGTCACCCACCAGGCGCGCACCAACGGTTTCGCCACGGCCTGGCAGCAGTTGCAGCGCACCTTCGGGAATACCCGCTTCGAGCAGGATCCGGACGGCCTGAGCGGCGATCAGCGGAGTCTGCTCTGCCGGTTTTGCCAGCACGGTGTTACCGGTTGCCAATGCAGCGGCGACCTGGCCGGTGAAAATGGCCAGCGGGAAGTTCCACGGGCTGATGCACACGACCGGCCCAAGCGGACGATGCGTTCCGTTGTCGAAATGCTCGCGGGTATGCAGGGCGTAATAGCGCAGGAAGTCGACCGCCTCGCGTACCTCCGCGATCGCGTTCATATACGTCTTGCCAGCTTCGCGTACCAACAGCCCCATCAGCTGTTGGATCTGCGCATCCATCAGGTCCGCAGCGCGATCAAGGATGGCGGCGCGTTCGGCGGGCGGGGTAGCCTGCCAGATCGGGCCAGCGGCGCCTGCGGCGAGCAGGGCGGTATCGACGTCCGCTTCGGACGCTTCCTGGACGTAGCCCACGATGTCCTGATGATCGGCCGGGTTGCGGACCGGCTCCTGGGTACCGTCGCTGACGGCCCCGCCGAGCATTGGCAGGGCCTTCCAATCCTGCATCGCGCTGGTCAGCAGCGCGGTAGAAAGGGAGGCCAAGCGGTGCTCGTTGGACAGATCGATACCGCTTGAGTTGAGGCGTGCCGAGCCATACAGGTCGCGTGGTTGCGGGATGCGTGGGTGCGGCAGACCGATGCCGCCTTCCTGCGCAGAGAGCTTCTCGACGGCCACGACCGGGTCGGCGACCAATTCATTGATCGAAACCGAATGATCCGCGATGCGGTTTACGAATGAGGTGTTGGCACCGTTTTCCAGCAGGCGACGCACCAGGTAGGCGAGCAGTGTTTCATGGCTGCCGACCGGCGCGTAGACGCGGCATGGGCGGTTCAGCTTGCCGTCGGCCAGCTTGCCAACGACCTGTTCGTACAGCGGCTCGCCCATGCCGTGCAGGCACTGGAACTCGTACTGGCCGGGATAGTAGTTCTGCCCAGCGATCTGGTAGATGGCGGCCAGGGTGTGGGCGTTATGGGTGGCGAACTGCGGGAAGATCGCGTCCGGCGCGTTCAACAGTTTGCGCGCGCACGCCACGTAGGAAACGTCGGTATAGACCTTGCGGGTATAGACCGGGTAGCCCTCGAGGCCTTCGACCTGGGCACGTTTGATTTCGCTATCCCAGTAGGCGCCCTTCACCAGACGAATCATCAGGCGATGGCGACTGCGGCGCGCAAGATCGATGACATGATCGATCACGAACGGGCAGCGCTTCTGGTAGGCCTGGATCACGAAGCCGATGCCGTTCCAGCCGGTCAGCTTGGGCTCGAAGCACAGGCGCTCAAGCAGATCCAGAGAGATTTCCAGGCGGTCGGCTTCTTCCGCATCGATGTTGATGCCGATGTCGTACTGCTTGGCCAGCAGGGTCAGGCCCAGCAGGCGTGGGTAGAGCTCGTCCATGACGCGCTCGTACTGTGCACGGCTGTAGCGAGGGTGCAGGGCCGACAGCTTGATGGAGATGCCCGGGCCTTCATAGATGCCGCGGCCATTCGACGCCTTGCCGATGGAGTGAATGGCCTGCTCATAGGACGCTAGGTAGCGCTGCGCATCCTCTTCAGTCAGCGCCGCTTCGCCCAGCATGTCGTAGGAATAGCGGAAGCCCTTGGCCTCATAACGGGTGGCATTGGCAAGTGCCTCGCCGATGGTCTCGCCGGTGACGAATTGCTCGCCCATCATGCGCATGGCCATGTCCACGCCCTTGCGGATCACTGGCTCGCCACGCTTGCCAATGATGCGGTTCAGCGCCGATGACATCTTTTCTTCGTTATGGGTGGCGACCAGTTTGCCGGTCAGCAGCAAACCCCAGGACGCCGCATTGACGAAGATCGACGAACTCTTGCCGAGGTGGTCGCTCCATTTGCCGTTGGCGATCTTGTCGCGAATGAGCGCATCGCGTGTGCCTTTGTCGGGAATACGCAGCAGGGCCTCAGCCAGACACATCAGTGCCACACCTTCCTGGGACGACAGGGAGAATTCCTGCAGCAGGCCTTGAACCAGACCGGCGCGGCCGCTGGCGCCCTTGGCATTTCGCAGTTTCTCTGCGAGCTGATAGGCCAGCTTGTGCGCCGCTTCCGCCGTGGCGTCAGGCAGCCGCGCCTGCTCGAGCAGCATGGGAACCATTTCCTGCTCGGGACGGCGGTAGGCGGACGTGATTGCAGCACGCAGCACGGACTGCGGCAGGATGCTCTCGGCGAAATCGAGGAAATACTGATGGCTGGCTTCGGGCGCCTCGCCGTCTTCGACAGCGTCTTCTGTACCGGCGGCCGCGACCGCGGCATTACCCGCCTCGATCTGCTGAAGATAGTTGTAAATCGCTTGCTTGATGACCCAGTGAGGGGTGCGGTCGATGGTCTGCGCAGCCTGCTTGAGGCGGTCGCGAGTTGCATCGTCCAGTTTCACACCAACGGTAGTGGCTGCCATGAGAGATCCTCGTCGAGCAGGAGGAGTACGTCGCTCCTCGTTTTGGCTTGTTATGGCGCGATGGGCAGGCACGCAGAGAGGCCGGGTCATCGTGCGATCAGCCGGCAGGCTAACCCTAAGCATGAAAAGGTGCAACTAAGTGCAACCTCCTTTTGTCTGACGCTCTTGCCGTCCAGATGTCAGGGTTGCACCCGTGTTGCGTATGGGCTCGCCATCAGGTTTACAGCAGTGTGCTCTGGCTTGGTTTCACATACGCCCGAAAGGCTGGGGAAAACCGGACTGTTCGGTCACGAATCCAGCGCTTCGTTTGTGTACGCAAAGCGGTGAACCACGGGGCTTTGCTACAGGTCGCATGCTCACTATGCTGTTAACCCCGTCTCAGTTGAATCCGCATGTAACAGAGCGCGGCGATGCCGCTGCGACAGCTGACCGCCAGCCACGTCGGGTGGCGACCGGGCGCCTGGACGAGTAAGGAGTCTCGATGCGTCTCTCGATTCGCAGCGCCATGGTGTCGCTGGTCCTGCTGGTGGCCGGCTGTGGCGATCCGCCGGCCCCGCCTGAATATATTCCGCGGGTCGAGATCCAGACCGTTCGTATCGAACAGCACAGCGTCGATGCCACGCTGACGGGCGATGTACAGGCACGCGTGCAGGCCCCCTTGTCCTTCCGCGTGGGCGGCCGTATTGGCGAGCGCCTGGTGGATGTGGGCGACGAGGTGAAGGCTGGTCAGGTGCTGGCACGACTCGATCGTCAGGATCAGCTCAATAATCTTCAGGCTGCGCAGGCATCGGCACAGGCCGAGCGTGCCCGGCTCAAGCAGGCCGACGCGGATCTGTGGCGCCAGCAGCAACTATTGCCCAAGGGATACACCAGTCGAAGTGAATACGATGCAGCGCTGGCGGCTCAGCGCGGCGCCAAGAATTCACTGGCCGCTGCCGAGGCGCAGCTGTCCGATGCGCGCGAGCAATTGAGCTATACCGATCTCAAGGCCGATGCGGCCGGGGTCATCACGGCGCGGCAGGCTGAAGTGGGGCAGGTGGTCCAGGCATCTGCTCCGGTCTTTGAACTCGCCCGGGACGGTGCACGGGACGCAGTCTTCAACGTCTACGAATCCCTGCTCGCGGTACCAAAGGGGCAGGCAATCGAGATCGCGTTGTTGGACGACGCCTCTGTCACCGCGCGCGGTGAAGTGCGCGAGGTTACGCCATCCGTCTCGCAGCAGACCGGTACCATTCAGGTCAAGATCAGTTTGATCGATCCGCCGGCCGAGATGCGTCTTGGCGCGACGGTCAGTGCCAGCGTGCACTATCAGCCGCGTCCAAGCGTCGCGCTACCGTGGTCGGCGTTAACGAAGTCGGGCGCCGAACCCGCTGTCTGGGTGCTGGACGATGAGGGGCGCGCCCATCTTCGTGTCGTGGATGTTGGCCGCTATCTCAAGGGGCAGGTGATGGTCACCGGTGGGTTGAACGACGGCGAACGTGTGGTCACTGCGGGTGGGCAGCTGCTGCACCCCGACCAGGGTGTTGAGATCGCCGAGTCGCGGGAGTCCGCACTATGAAGGTCTGTCGATCCCGTGTGGCCGGATGGGCTCTGCTGCTGGTGTTTACCGGCGCTCTGACGGCGTGCTCGGATGATCCCCCGCCTCAACCGCCGGTCCGCCCCGTCCTGTATGTCGAGGTGCAACCCCAGTCGGCAGAAACGGTGGGCCGCTTCGCGGGGACCATACAGGCACGCTATGAGACGACCCTGGGGTTCCGCGTGGGTGGCCGAGTGGCCCAGCGACGCGTGGATGTAGGGGCCCAGGTACAGCCGGGTACCGAGTTGGCCGAGCTCGATCCGACCGATCAGCAAAACGCCCTGCGTGCCCGCGAAGGCGATGCCGCGCGAAGCGAGGCGCAATTTCTCAACGCCCAGGCAGACGCCAGACGCCAGCAGGAGCTGTTCGATCGGGGCGTTGGAGCGAAGGCAGCGCTGGATCAGGCCAATACACGGCTGAGTAGCGCGCGCTCGGCACTTGATCAGGCGCGCGCCGCCGCGCGTCAGGCGCGGGACCGGGTCGGCTACGGCACATTGCGCGCCGAATACGCGAGCGTGGTGAACGCATGGCATGTGGAAGTGGGGCAGGTGGTTGCGGCCGGGCAAGAGGTGGTGACCCTGGCCCGCCCAGACGTAAAGGAAGCCGTCTTCGACCTGCCGGCCGCGCTCGCGGATCGCATCCAGAAAGGCGCGCTTTTCTCCGTGAACGCCCAGCTCGATCCTGAGGTCAGGACGGTCGGGCGAGTACGGGAGATCGCGCCGCAAGCGGACGCCGCCACGCGCACGCAGCGTGTGCGACTGACGTTGGATGACGCGCCCGAGCAATTCCATCTCGGGACGTCGGTGACCGTTACGCTAAGTCAGCCAATTCCTGCGCAGGTGTGGTTGCCGACGAGTGCCGTTCAGGACGTGGACGGTCGGCTGCAGGTGTGGGTAATCGATCCCGAGGCTCATACCGTGCAGGCACGCCCCGTCGAAGCGCTCGACCGTGATGCAGATCGCGTGGCGGTTCAGGGTGACCTCAACGAGGGTGACCGTATCGTGAGCGCGGGTGTCAACCTGCTCAAACCAGGTCAGAAAGTACGAATGGACGAGGGCGTTCAGCCATGAAGGGCAGCTTCAACCTGTCGGACTGGGCACTCCGCCACCAGTCGTTCGCCTGGTACCTGATGTTCGTCTCGTTGCTGATGGGGGTTTATTCCTACCTCAACCTCGGTCGTGAGGAAGACCCCTCGTTCACCATCAAGACCATGGTCGTGCAGACGCGTTGGCCGGGCGCTACGGTTGAGGAAACGCTGGACCAGGTCACCGACCGTATCGAGAAAAAGCTCGAGGAGCTGGACTCGCTCGATTACACCAAGAGCTACACGCGGCCGGGCGAATCCACGATCCTTATCTACCTGCGCGATACCACCAAGGCCGGGGCAATCCCCGACATCTGGTATCAGGTGCGCAAGAAGATCGATGACATCCGCGGCGAATTTCCGCAGGGCATTCAGGGGCCAGCCTTCAACGACGAGTTCGGTGATGTGTATGGCTCGATCTTCGCCTTCACGGCCGATGGCCTGACGTTTCGGCAGCTGCGCGACTATGTCGAACAGGTGCGCGCCGATATCCGCAGCGTACCCGGGATGGGCAAGGTCGAAATGGTCGGCCAGCAGGACGAGGTGATCTATCTCGAGTTCTCCACCCGGCGCCTTGCGGCGCTCGGCATTGATCAGAATCAGGTCATCCAGAGCCTCCAGGCGCAGAACGCGACGACGCCTGCCGGCGTGATCGAGGCGGGCCCGGAGCGTATTTCGGTGCGGACTACCGGGCAGTTCAGCTCGGAGGACGACCTTCGGCAGGTGAACCTTCGCCTGAACGATCGCTTCTATCGGCTGACGGATATCGCGACCGTTCGCCGCGATAGAGTCGATCCGCCGACCATGGAGTTTCGCTACAACGGCAAACCGGCCATTGCTCTGGCCATCGCCATGCGCGATGGCGGAAACATTCAGACCTTCGGCAAGGCCTTGCGCGAGCGCATGGATGCCTTGAGCGCCGACCTGCCGTTGGGTGTGGAAGTCCATACCGTGTCGGACCAGGCCGAAGTGGTCGAGGACGCGGTGAGTGGCTTCACCCACGCGCTGTTCGAGGCGGTGGTGATCGTCATGGCTGTGAGCTTTGTCAGCCTTGGGCTGCGGGCTGGCCTGGTCGTGGCCTGTGCAATACCGCTTACGTTGGCAATGGTGTTCATGTTCATGGAAATGAGCGGAATCACCATGCAACGCATCTCGCTGGGCGCGTTGATCATTGCCCTGGGGCTTCTGGTGGACGATGCGATGATCACCGTGGAGGTGATGATCACACGGCTCGAAAAGGGCGATTCACTGCACGATGCCGCCACGTACGCCTATAAATCCACCGCGTTTCCCATGCTGACCGGCACCCTGGTGACGGTGGCGGGCTTCGTCCCCATCGGGTTGAACGCAAGCTCCGCTGGGGAATACACGTTCACGCTGTTTGCCGTTATCTCGATCGCACTGCTGTTGTCGTGGATCGTCGCGGTGTTCTTCGCACCGGTGATCGCGGTGCACATTCTGCCCAAGAAGATGAAGGCGAAGGATCATGACAAGCCGGGGCGGGTCGCGCGCTGGTCACGCGGTAGTCTGCTCTTCGCCATGCGCCATCGCTGGCTCACGATCATCGTGACCGTGCTGCTGTTCGCGGCCTCGATCTTCGGTATGCGGTATGTGCAGAACCAGTTCTTCCCGTCCTCCGATCGCCCGGAAATTCTCGTCGACCTGAATTTGCCGCAGTACGCCTCGATCCACGAGACGGCGCGTGTCGTCGATCGTCTCGAAGCAAGCCTGCAGGGCGATCCGGACATTCGACGCTGGAGTACCTATGTGGGCCAGGGTGCCCTGCGCTTCTACCTGCCGCTCGATCAGCAACTACAGAACCCGTACTACGCGCAGCTGGTCATCGTCAGCCACGACCTTGAAGCCCGTGAGCGCTTGATCCCCAAGCTGCAGCAGCGATTGCGAGACGAGTTCGTCGGCGTGAGCAGCTACGTCCAGCCACTGGAAATGGGGCCGCCCGTGGGTCGTCCAGTCCAGTATCGGGTCAGTGGGCCTGATGTGAACGAAGTCCGGACGCATACCCTGGAACTGGCACGCCTGTTGGACGAAGAGCCCGAGATTGGCGAGATCGTGTTCGACTGGAACGAGCCGGGCAAGGTGCTGCGAATCGACGTTGCGCAGGACAAGGCTCGGCAGCTTGGGCTGTCTTCGCAGGACGTGGCGAATGTGCTCAATGGCGTGGTCAGCGGGCAGACCGTCACGCAGGTAAAGGACGATATTTACCTGGTTAACGTGGTCGGGCGTGCGGAGGAAGGCGAACGTGGCTCGCCGGAGACCATCGAGAACCTTCAGATCACCAATGCAAGTGGTGTCTCGATCCCCTTGAAGGCCTTCGCTACGGTGCGCTACGACCTGGAGCAGCCGTTGGTATGGCGACGTGACCGCAAGCCGACGATTACCCTCAAGGCCAGCATTGTCGGTGAGATCCAGCCAACGGACCTGGTGAAGCAGCTTGGGCCCAAGATCCAGCAATTCGGCGATTCGTTACCCAATGGCTATCGCATCCAAACCGGCGGTACGGTCGAGGAAAGTGGCAAGGCGCAGGGCCCGATCGCAAGTGTCGTGCCGCTGATGCTGTTCCTGATGGCGACGTTCCTGATGATCCAGCTGCACAGTGTGCAGAAGATGTTCCTTGTCGCGAGCGTTGCGCCGCTCGGGTTGATTGGCGTGGTCATCGCGCTGGTGCCGACGGGTACGCCGCTGGGCTTCGTGGCAATCCTTGGGGTGCTGGCGCTCATTGGGATCATCATCCGTAACTCCGTCATCCTGGTGACGCAGATCGATGCCTTCGAGCGAGCCGGGGATTCACCCTGGAACGCGGTTGTGGAAGCCACCGAGCATCGTCGTCGGCCGATTCTGCTGACGGCTGCCGCGGCATCGCTTGGCATGATTCCGATTGCGCGAGAAGTGTTTTGGGGGCCAATGGCGTACGCAATGATCGGCGGCATCTTCAGTGCGACGTTGCTGACGCTGCTGTTCCTGCCGGCGTTGTACGTAACCTGGTATCGGATCAAGGAGGATGATCCGCAGGAGGGAGTTCGGCGGAAGGATGAGTAGGCCCATAGCGTGCGCCGAGGGTGGGCGTCGGTCCGCCGGTCGAACGGGATGGAACGCGGGGCGGGTGCACCGCGCAGGTGTTGTTGCCTAGGGGCGGTCGTGGGGGTAGGGCGGGTTAGCGAAGCGTAACCCGCCGAGATGGCCAGCGGCGCAGCGCAGAGCGTGGAGTGCCTGCAAGGCTCGTAAGTCGGTCGTCGCACCATGGGTCGGGAGTGCGCGAGGTAAACGGTGGAAGCCCTTCGGGATTCCACCCTACGATCCTCGGCACACATCAGGAGGTAGCGCGGGTTAGCGAAGCGTAACCCACCGAGATGGCCAGCGCCGCAGCGCAAAGCGTGGAGTGCCTGCAAGGCCCGTAAGTCGGTCGTCGCACCATGGGTCGGGAGTGCGCAAGGTAAACGGTGGAAGCCCTTCGGGATTCCACCCTACGATCCTTGGCGCACATCAGAAGGTAGGGCGGGCTAGCGAAGCGTAACCCGCCGAGATGGCCAGCGCCGCAGCGCAAGGCGTGGGGTGCCTGCAAGGCTCGTAAAT
>ERZ1023508.18-NODE-18-length-127158-cov-9.773876_pt1 | contig 127158 bp, 120 predicted proteins | sample MGYA00380548_ERZ1023508 | MGnify/ENA primary metagenome ERZ1023508 (study PRJEB33173, sample SAMEA4830311) | metagenome | study: EMG produced TPA metagenomics assembly of the PRJEB25223 data set...
TCAAGGTGATAAAACATTAACATTCGATGATGTTGATTCAGTAGATCCTGGTAAACGCATTATGACAATTAAATAATAAAACAAGCCTGGGACAACATATGTGTCTCAGGCTTGTTTTATGTGTTGGCAGTCGATGACTGAATTGAAAAGGTGTTGTCTCAAGGTTTTCAATTCTAATCCTCTTTGCCATGGCGGGGCGACGAATTCAGAAAGAATACTGTCCCCCTTATTTTTTATTTAATAAACAACATTATTCAGTTATATCATTCTCAATTAATAATTTGATAGCTTTATGATCTGTAGCATTTCTGAATAAATCATAAGCATGTTCAATATCACTTAATTTGCTATAATGTGTAACCAATTGTTCAGGTTGAATAATTTTACTTTTCAAAGCTTCTAACAATTCTTCAGTCGTATTGGCTGAAACTAAACCTGTTGTCACATTGATATTCTTAATCCATAATTTATCGATATCAAATTGTACTGGTAATCCGTGAACGCCAACATTAGCGATTGTGCCGTCAACACCAATTAACTTTTGACATAAATCAAAGGTTTGTGGAATACCAACAGCTTCAATGGCTACGTCCACACCACGATGGTTCAATGATTTTACTTGAGCAACAGCATCTTCAACATTCGTTGAATTAATTGTATGTGTAGCACCTAATTCCTTGGCAGTTGCTAAACGATTATCATCCAAATCGAGCATAATAATTTTAGAAGGTGAATAAAATTGTGCTGTTAATAATGCAGCTAATCCAACTGGACCTGCACCTACTATCGCAACCGTACTACCTGGTTTAACTTTACCTTTTAAAACACCAATTTCATAACCCGTTGGCAAAATGTCGGAGAGCATAACGAGTGCTTCGTCTGGTAAAGATTCTGGTGCATGGTATAAAGAGTTGTCTGCGAAAGGTACTTTAACATATTCTGCTTGTGTACCATCGATGAGGTGACCTAATATCCAACCGCCATCTTTTTCACAATGTGCATAAATACCTTTTTTACAGTAGTAACATTTACCACACGGCGAGATACAAGAAACAATGACTTTGTCTCCAACTTTAAAGTTGTTTACACTTGAACCAACTGATTCAACGATACCAATACCTTCATGACCAAGTGTTGTGTTTGATGGTACTTCCGGTGTATCGCCTTTGATAATATGTAGGTCTGTACCACAAATCGTTGTTTTGACCATTCTAATAATTGCATCTGTACTTTCCGTAATGACTGGCTTCTCTTTATCAATCAGTTTTGCAACGCCCGGCTTTTCATAAACATAAGCTTTCATATTAATCATCCTCCTAAAATATGTGAATATTTTCACAATAATTATACCATGTAAGTTTGGTTATGTATTTAATAAAAATAATATATAATAAAATAGACATATATAAAGTTAGCCCATTAAATGTGTTTAGTTAAAGTAAATGAAAAATGCATTTAAACGTCGTAAAATATAATTGAATGATGACTTAAAGGAGATTATATTTATGGAACATGAAGGCTTGTTAGTCGCCGAAAGAGAAATCGAAGTTAACAATTACGATATTGATGCAATGGGAATTGTAAGTAATATCGTCTATATACGTTGGTTTGAAGATTTACGTACAATATTTATTAATGAATATATGACATTTTCAGAAATGATGAAGGAACATATATCGCCAATATTAATGAAGACAGAAATAGAGTATAAAGTACCAATTACGATACATGATAAACCCGTTGGGCGTTGCTGGTTTGTTAAAGCTGGAAGAATGAAATGGGTATTTAAATTCGAAATTACGTCTGGAGACAAAGTGCATTGTATTGGACAGCAAACAGGTGGTTTCTTAGATTTAGAACGTCAAAGAATAACTAAGATGCCAGAGGTATTTCAAAACTTATTAAAATAAGTGAAAGTATAGGTGAGGATATGGCAAAGCATTTGAGTAATATGGAAGCATTCCATCAAATTATTAATAATAATCAGTTAGTAGTAGTCCACGTAATGCGGGATCATTGTTCAGTGTGCCATGCAGTGTTGCCTCAAATTGAAGATATTGTGGCATCCTATCCTAATGTTAAACTCGCTGTTATAAATCAATCAGATGTCGAAGTCATTGCAGGTGAATTATCGATATTTACTGTACCCGTTGATTTAATCTTTATGAATGGTAAAGAAATGCATCGTCAAGCACGATTTATAGATATGCAACGCTTCGAACATCAATTGAAACTAATGTATGATAGTTGCTTTGAAACATAAAGTGAGAGTGGGGTCCCAGCAAAGAGAAATTCAAAAAGAAATTCTACAAACAAAGCAAGCTGGGGTTACGAATTAATTTCTGTCCCGCCCCTTGCTCACTTACTTTTGGTATCAGCACATTTGATCAATGATAGCATCGGCTTGTCGCTGATAGTCTAAGATGATATCAGCAGAATGATGTAGCTGTGATAATTCTTCTTTTGAAAGAGCTAATTCAATAATTCGGTCGGCACCATTTCTGTTAATAACGGTAGGTACACCGATATATACATCACTCAACCCATATTCACCTTCAACGTAACTTGAAACATTCATAATGATATTTTTATTAAATAAGATGGCTTCTACGATTCTAACTAGACTTAGTGATATTCCGAAATTGGTTGTGCCTTTTCGAACATAAATATCGTAACCAATTTGAGTTGTACGGTTGGAAATGGAAGTCTTAAATGCTTCTAAATTCGTATTAGAAGGTAATAAATCTAACACTGGTTCACCTGCAATTTGTGCGTGTGACCATACTGCGACTTGTGAATCACCATGTTCACCAATAATAGGTGCATAGACTTGATTCGGTGCTACATCGAATTCTCGACTTAAAAAGAATTGGAAACGCGCAGTATCTAAAGAAGTGCCTGAACCAATGATTTTATTTTTAGGAAAATTCGACACTCGTTTAACGACATAACTCATAATGTCAACGGGATTGGAAGGTAACACAAAGTAGCCATCGAAACCACTATCGACAATGCGTTGAATCATTGGTACAAAAATGTCTACATTATCTTCTAGTAGCTTAAGACGTGTTTCACCTTTAGCAAGTTTAGCACTTGCACAAATCACTACAATATCAGCGTCTTTAAAGTCTTCATACTGTCCGACATGCACATTTACGAAGTTATCGCCAAATGGAGTCGCATGATTTAAATCCCACACATCTGCTTTAGCCTTATCCTCATCAATATCTATAATTGCCATCTCATCCACTAAACCTTTAGCTACGATTGCATGTGCAAACGCAGATCCTACATAACCACTTCCAATAAGTACAATTTTATGACGTGCCATAAATCGTTGCCTCCTTTTATAATTTGAAAATTCAGATAATTTATATAAGGATAGCATGTTTGTCTTAAAATGAAAATATTGTTTAACGATAACAGTGTTAATTACTAAATGAATTGTCATTTAAGGTTTATAATATAGACATGTATAGGAGGTCGTTTAAGTTATGAAAAAAAGTATGATAACCGTAGCAACATCTGCGATATTAGGAACATTAGCATTTATTAAAGTTAAAGAGAAACGCAGTTACAAAAGTTTTATAACTGAAAAATATATACGTATGTCTGGCATGAAAAAAACGTTTGAAAATGAAGCGGACGCGAAAAAAGCATTGGAAGAAACGAAAGAAATTACAGCTGGAAAGTATGGCGGCACTAGTTATGAATTTAAACATGACGTTCGAACAAAAAGTTGGAATGGGTGTGTCACATATATTGTGAATGACCAACGTAATCATCAACAAAAAGTTGTTTTATATATTCATGGTGGTGCATGGTTCCAAGATCCACTAGATAATCATTTTAATTTTATAGATGAACTCGCAGGACAACTTGATGCGAAGGTCATTATGCCAATTTATCCTAAAGTACCTCATCGTGATTATCGTACGACATTCGAATTATTAAAACTTATTTATGATAAACAAGCTGCCAAAGTTGAAAGTAGTGAACAGCTTATTGTGATGGGAGATTCTGCAGGGGGACAAATTGCATTGTCATTTGCCGAATATTTAAAAGCAGAAACTACACTTCCACAACCGGGACATATTGTAATGCTATCTCCAGTGTTAGATGGTACGTTAAGCAATCCAGATGCTAAAACGTATGAACGCATTGATCCAATGTTAGGTATAGAAGGTAGTAAATACTTTATAAAATTATGGGCTGGCCAACTACCTATTGAGGACTATAGAATATCGCCGATTAACGGTGACTTAGAAGGATTAGGTCGATTATCCATTTTTATTGGTACTAAGGAAACGTTATACCCTGACGCTTTAAAATTATCCCAAATGCTTAATGATAAAGGTATTGAACATGATTTTATGCCAGGATATAATTTATTCCACATTTATCCTATCTTCCCATTACCAGAAAGACAGAAATTCTTTACACAACTAAAATCAATTATTCTATAAAAATTAAGCGCCGAGGACGAGATAATTACCAGAGTGACACGATGAATTCATGAAGAATTCTGTGCCATTCAGGCTAGTTATCGTTCAATTCCTTGGCGCTACTTTATTGATTACATTTCTTCAGGTTGTTTCTTAAGTGACAACATTAAAATTAAAATAAGAATTAATACGATTCCAATTACTTGGACTGATTGGAAAGTAACACCCAGCCATAATGCACTTGTAACAACTGCTATGACTGGTTCAATCGTACCTAATAACGTTGTCTCCTTAGGTGATAAGTATTTGAGACTATCTATAAATAGATAAAATGCGAAAGCAGTCCCACCTAATCCCCATAAAGTAGCACCTATAATTGCAAATAATACTCCTTTTAATCTGTGTTGTGTGTGATTCATTGAATGCACCTCCATCTGTATTTTGTTTTATTATAAATCTCATAATATAATGTATATAAATTTGGTAATACTCAAATAATGAGTAAAAGTATCAAGATATTGAGGTGATACGATATGGTTTCTGAAATTATTATTAATGAAGACTTAGAAGAAAAGATTAATTATCCTGATCGACGTTGGCCACATGTAATTCTACATACATCATTGAGTGAGACATTACTCGGATATATACCTTTACATTAGCATTATGCCTTGCAATTTATGTATGTCACAAACGGTGTGATTAAGGTAAAGTTAGCAGAAAATACATTGGAGATACATGAAGGGGAAGGATTATTTATTAATTCAAACGTTGTACATGAAATTCGTGACGCGAATGAAGGCGCGCGTCTCTATTGCTGGAACATTGGGTTGCCCAATGTCACGGAATATATCAATTTTACTTATGTTAGTCGAATTGTTGATCAAGCACAGTCCATTCCATTTATTAAATTAATACCAAAAGGTGAAGAAAATGTAAGTTTGTTACGGCGTATTGAGAGAGTAGGACATATTTACTTATCGCAAAGAGATTATTATCAACTGCAAATTCTTAGCGAATTTTATCAATGTCTAAATCATCTTTTAAATATTTTTGATCAATATGAACAAATCAATCAATATTTCTTTGATCCAAGAGTTAAACAATGTATTGAATACTTACAAAGTCATTATCATAAAAAGGTGCAACTGAGTGAGTTAAGTCATATGGTTCATATGAGCGAAGCGGAGACGATTAAGTTGTTTAAACGATTTGCAGGGGACACGCCATTCAATTTCTTACAAAATTATCGACTAGAGCAGAGTGCTAAGCAACTCATGTATCATCATAAAAATGTGACTGAAGTGGCAATGGATTGTGGATTCTCAACTACAAGTTACTTTATACAAAATTTTAAGCAGAAATATTCACTCACTCCTAAGCAATTTCAAATAAAATATGCAAAGTATTTAAAATAAAGTAGGTGCATAGTGTCATCAATCAGATGAGCTTGCACCTACTTTTTCAGTATCTGTATTTGAAACGGTTTCTTCTTTGGCAACATCATCACTTGTTGCTGAAGCTTTATTTAACTTTGTATCATTTATGCCTTCGTTAGAATCTTTAGTAACACTATTAATGTGTTGATGGTCTGTGTCTAAAACTGAACTACTCATATCATTGCCTTGTAAGCTACCCACAAGAATCAATACTAAATAGCTTGAACAAACTAATAATACCATTGCTAAATATATGCTAATTGCTATCTTAACAGGTTTAGTCAAAGGTTTACCCATCAGTATCCTCCTAAAGTTGTATCTTTAATTACCTCTAAATTAGCATCAGAATTTTAATCTAATGTAAATGCAACGTAAATATTTGATAATTTCTCAAATAACTAGAACTAAATTTAAATTTTAGAAATATATTTTTAAATTCATTCTTTATTTATAAAAGTAAAATATTGAATATTTCTAAAAAAATTAATCTTTGTTAATATAATTTTACATTAGATTTACAATGTTAAAACTGACTAAATACGCACATGATAGCATACCCTTATTAGAAGTAATAATTTATTTATTATGTTCATATGAAGCAAGAGCGTTTGGATTTATTAGTCACTTCTATAGAAAATGTTTAAAGACATTTTTGATATACATAGCAATGAAATACGTATTTAGACAACTTAATATTAAAACAATTAAAGAGAGGTACTACACTGTGATTCTCATTATAATTTGTATCGCATTGATTTTATGGCTTGGTATTAAAGAGAAGAATCGCCATACTAATCGACTCAATAAGATTCCAATTAGAATCAACATAAATGGTATTCGTGGTAAATCAACAATTACGAGAATGATTTATAGCGTATTAAGAGAAGACCATTATCATGTTATTGGTAAAACCACAGGCACAGATGCTCGAATGTTGTATTGGTTTACTGATAAGGAATACCCCGTTATTAGAAAACCACAAGGCGCGAATATTGGTGAACAACGTGACATTGTGCGTAAAGTTGTTAAACAAAAAGCTGACTCTTTAGTTAATGAATGTATGGCAGTTAATCCAGACTATCAAATTACTTTTCAAAAAGATTTAGTTAAAGCCAATATAGGCGTTATCGTCAATGTCATGGAAGACCACATGGACGTGCTTGGACCTACACTTCAAGATGTTGCTCAAGCGTTTACTGCAACAATTCCTTACAAAGGGACTTTAGTTGTTATGAAAGACGACTATACGAAATTCTTCGCAAAAGAAGCTAAGAAGCGTAAAACAAAGTTAATTGTCGTAGATAAAGATGAAGTTCCAGAATCATATTTAAGAAAGTTTCCATATCTCGTCTTCCCAGATAATGTTGCTATTGCATTAGGCGTTGCAGAAGCTGTTGGCGTTGATAAGGAAACTGCATTGAGAGGCATGTTAAATGCACCACCTGATCCTGGTGCGGTTGAAATCAAATACTTTAATGCAAATCGCACACGAAATGTATTTGTTAATGCATTTGCTGCTAATGAACCTCAATCGACAAAAGCTATTTTAAACAAAGTTGAATCTTATAACTATCCATATACGAAAAAAGTAGTGATTTTAAATTGTCGTTCAGATAGGGTAGATAGAACGCGTCAATTTGTTGAAAACTTTATTGATGATGTAGACTTTGACACACTCATTTGTACAGGTAAAAGTACACAAATGGTGACAGACTTAATGCAACACTTACCTGATAAAAAATATCTTAATTTTGAAAACCGTGAGTTCCCAGAAATTGAGAAAGCCATTTTGCAAGAGTCACAAAACGCACTCATATTCTGTGTAGGAAATATTCATGGTCCAGGTGGTAGAATAGCAGAATTTATAGAAGGGATAGAATAAAATGATAGGTTCAGAATTATACTTCTCCCTATTTGTCGGTATTGTATTAAGTTTAATATTTGCCGAGAAATTTGGGATTAATCCAGCAGGACTCGTTGTACCGGGTTATTTAGCACTTATATTCGATCAACCCATCATGTTGTTATCTGTGTTAGTCATTAGTTGTTTAACATTTTTCATAGTTACATATGGTATTAGTAGATGGGTTATTTTGTACGGAAGAAGAAAATTTGCGGCGATGATTTTAACTGGGATGGTACTTAAATTCCTGTTCGACTTGATTTATCCATTGACGCCATTTGAAATGGTTGAAGTGTCTGGTATTGGTGTCGTTATTCCTGGAATCATTGCGAATACAATTCAAAAGCAAGGTGTCGTGATTACGTTATCATCAACGATGTTACTTACATGTATCACGTATGTCATCTTATTCTTATATAGCTTTATTAATTAATCGCGAGCAAGGAGCGCAGAGTAATGAAAAAGAAAAAACGGTTATCAGCGAGCGAATGGTTACTTAAGCAATCGAAACGTCACAAACGTTTCAATTTTAGCTATACACTTATCGTTTTAATTGTGGCACTTGTACTTCTAGTATTCGCTATTAGAGCTGTAAAAGTTGAGCCAGTCGAGGCAATGCCAAGCTCAGGTAATGATTATATTCGTAGTACATATTTAGGTAATATCACATTGAATAAACATTTTCGACAAATGGAACTTAACGAAGTGTTTAAAGGGTTAAAGCAACCACTTCAACAAAGTGACTTTTCAACTGCTTCACTTCTAGTGAGCCATTTCTCAAATGATCCTAAAACGAATATTAAGAAGAATATTGAGAATATAATGTTCTTGAAAAAAGAAAATGTTAAAAGTGTCAATTTAATTAATAATACGATTGATAACGTGCAAGCCCAAGATTTAAGTAAACAGGTGGAAGCACAAACGGATTATAATTTTATGACTGGTAATGGCTCTAACCCAATTAATAGTAAGACGGTGCAACAAACGGTTAAAGGTAAAAAAATAGCTAACGTGTCATTCACTGACGTAGGTTCAAACTATGAAGATCCACTTAAAAATACAACATCTATTAGTTTAGAGCCAAAAATATTTGTTCCATTAATCAAAAACTTAAAAGAAAATAACGATTTAGTTGTCGTAAACGTGGATTGGGGTATTACCAATGAACGTAGTGTGACGAATCGTCAAAAAGAATACGCACATGCGCTAGTGAAATCCGGTGCAGATGTAATCATTGGTCATAACTCAGTTGTCCAAAAAGTTGAAAAATATAAAAATGCAACTATCTTCTATAGTTTAGGTAATTTAACATCAGATTCATTCTTATCTAAAAATCAAAAAGGTATGGTAGTTCAGCACGATTGGAATGGGCAGAATAATAAATTTAGCATTACACCTGTACGTGGTGCAGATGGCAAAATAACGAAAGACAACATGAATAAGATGGAGGCACAACGTTATTACAATAATATAAATGATAAATCAATTCACCTTAAAGAGGAGAATGGAGGATATACCTTTGAATATTAAAAAACATTGGTTAGGTATTGTAACAACGCTCATTATAATTGCAATTCTATTGATGGTGACGTTTGCCAAAGCGAACGAAGGCCTTGATAACTATGAGAAAAATGAATTAAAAGATGCAACGGAGCAATATTTGTCTAAAGGGGCCAGTTAGTATGAATATTTATAGTAAAGTGACATTATCAGTCATTTTAGTTATCACCATTTTAATATCATTTGTCTTTTACTACTTTAATAAAGAAGACAGACCTGATAAAGATACATTATTCGAAAATAAAATTGCAGATCATAAATCATCTGGCAATAATAAAAAATATGGCGTAGCATCTAATAATGCGATTGCCACGCGTGTCGGTAATAAAATTATTGAAGATGGTGGTAATGCAGTAGACGCAGCTATGGGTGTTTCTTATGCGCTAGCGGTAACAGAACCGCATTCGTCAGGTTTAGGTGGCGGTGGTGCCACGCTTACATATAACGGTAATGAAGGCGAAGAACCAAAGATGTACGAATATAAAACGCTATCTTCTTATAATTATAAGAAAGGCGATGAAATTGGTACACCTGGATTTGTGCAAGGTATGCATGATATGCATCAACGAGAAGGTAAAATGGATGAGAAGAAAATTTTTAGTTACGTAGTGCCATTAGCCGAAGATGGCTTCGAAGTTGATTCAGAATTAGAGCGTAGTTTGAAAATCTACGGTTCTGATATCGATCGAAATTCATCTTTCTTCAAAGGAAAACGTACAGTACGTGAAGGCGATGTAGTTAAACAGCCCGCTTTAGCTAAAACACTTAAAGGTATTAGAGATAAGGGGCCTAAATATTTCTATAAGGATATTGCTAAGAGTGTATCTAAACAAATCGATAGTGAATTAGTTGAGAAAGACTTTTCAACATTTAAAACTGAAGAAAAGAAACCAGTATCAACTAAATATTTAAATAATACAATATACTCTGCATCAAATCCTTTAGGTGGGGTTTTAATGTTACAAGGTTTAAAAATTGATGAAAGTGCCAATTCAAATAATGATAGAACAGACTATATCAATGGCATTATTAAATCACGTGATGTAATGTACCGAAATAGAGATATTGTTAATGGTCAGGAAGCGAATAACGACTCTCACTTATCGGAAAATTATTTATTAGACAATTTAAATAACGTAAATAGTGGCGGAAATGAAATGAATAGTGATTTTGATACGTCATTAGATACGACGAGTACAACTCATTTTGTTGTCATTGATAAGAATGGTAAGCTTGCTAGTACTACAAATACACTATCTAGTTTCTTTGGTTCAGGTAAATTTGTTAAACAAGGTTTCTATATGAACAACTCTTTAACAAACTTCTCAAGTGATCCTAATAGTCCAAACTATGGTGGAAAACATAAAGCACCACGTTCTTATACATCACCATCCATTGTTGTTGGTCCGGATTTCTATATGGGTATTGGTACACCAGGTGGAAACAAAATTCCTACCATCTTAAATGAAGTGTTGATTGACTATTTAAGAGGTGACGGTACTTTACAAGAATCTATTGATAAACCACGTTTTTATAACGATGGTGGTACAGTTTATTATGAGAATGCGACAAGTGATGAAGATATCAATACATTCAAGAGTATGGGATATGGTGTTAAAGAAAAACGTAATGACGCAAACTTTGGTAGTGTTCAAGGTGCAATATATAATAAAAATGATCAAACTGTTGAAATCGGTCAAGATGTTGGTAATAGATAATGGTTTGGTAAAAGCAAAATAATATTTTTGAGAGGCTGGGACAAAATAAAATGTCTCAGCCTACTTTATTATTTTGTCAGTAGATGACTGATTTGAAAATGTGCATGAATCAACCTTTTTTCAAACCTAGTCATCTTTGACGGGGTAGGACAACGAAATAAATTTTGAGAAAATGTTATTTCTGTCCAACTCCTTTTTCCAAATAGGAATAAAGGGAAAAGAATTGAAATCATAGTTTACTATTGAAATTATCATTAAAATCGATATGATAAATATATAGGTTATAGAATTTAATATTAAAATTATATAAAACAAATATATATTGAGTTGTTTACATGATATGTAAGATGAGCGCCTCTTATAATGATGGACAAGGTGGAATGGTTATGGAAGATGTAGTATTAGGAATAGACTTAGGTACGAGTGCAGTTAAAATTATAGCTGTTAATCGACAAGGAGAAGTAATTGCATCAACGAGTGAACCTTTAACGTTGATACAAGATCGTGCCGGTTATAGTGAGCAAGATCCTGAAGAATGGTTTGAAGCGGTTAAGAAAGGTATTAAATATATTAATGAAGTGCCTGAAATGGCGAATTATACTGTCAAAGGGATATCGTTCTCAGGACAAATGCACGGTTTAGTGCCATTGAATAGCGAACACAAACCTATACGACATGCCATTCTATGGAATGATACCCGTAACTCTGAACAATGTGCGCAAATCAAAGAAGTATATGGTGAAAGATTGAATGGCAATCCTATTCTTGAAGGATTCACACTTCCAAAAATGCTTTGGATGAAACAAAATGAGCCATCACTTTGGGAACAAGTAAGTGTCTTCGTATTGCCTAAGGATTACGTACGCTATTGTTTAACAGGTCATATTCACATGGAATATTCTGATGCAGCCAGTACATTACTATTAAGTCCAAAAACACATGATTGGACTAGAGATGTAGGTGAACGATTAGGCATCGGAGATATTTATCCACCTTTAGTACGTTCAACAGAGGAAGTTGGAGTAGTTCGTTCAGAATTAGAACAAGAGCTTGGTTTCAAAGCTCCTGTAAAGGTTTATGCTGGTGGTGGAGATAACGCATGTGGTGCCATTGGTGCAGGAATCATTAATGGTAACGATACGCTTTGTAGTATCGGGACATCAGGTGTCGTACTCAATGTTGAAAGCGAAGGCTACACTGAATACAAGAACAACATACATTTCTTTGATCATAGCGTTCCACAAACATTCTATGCTATGGGCGTAACCTTAGCAGCAGGTTACAGTTTAAATTGGCTTAAACAAACGTTCTTTGAACATGAAAGCTTTGACGATATCGTTAAACAAGCAAGTATCTCAACAATTGGTTCTAACCACTTATTATTCGCACCTTATTTATCAGGCGAACGTACTCCACATGGAGATGCTTTTATAAGAGGCAGTTTTATTGGTATTAGTGGTAGCCATAATAAGGCAGATTTTGCTAGAGCAGTATTAGAGGGTATTACCTTCTCTTTATATGACTCTATACAATTAATGCGAGAAGCTGGTAAAGAGATTACGCATATTACTTCAATTGGTGGCGGTGCGAAAAGTTCATTTTGGTTGCAGATGCAAGCAGATATCTTTAATGCTACAATAAGAAAGTTAAAACACGAAGAGGGTCCTAGTATGGGCGCTGCGATGATTGCAGCATATGGACTGCAATGGTTCGAAAGTTTCGATGAATGTGTAGATAAGTTTATAGATATTGCTCAAACATTTGAACCAGACGCTAAAAGACACGCACAATATGAAGCATATTATAAAGTATATAAAGATATTTACCGTCATACGCATCAATTAACTGAAGCATTGTTAAAAATTGAAGATTAATTCAATGATAATAAACTGGAGCAGCAATGGTTGTTCCAGTTTATTATGTTAAAAACTAAATCATTTTAATTTTGCAACAATTTCAAATGTGAGCACTTTGTTATGTAAAGGTTAGTTGTCACGTTAAAGTGAAAATATCAACAAAGAAATGTATACAATTTACCCGAAATTTCAAATAATAAATACGCTGTTGAAAAGGTTTACAAAGCAGTTTTTATTAGTGTAAAATAACACATATTATTTATTTCTTTTCAAAAAATTTAAAACTAAAAATATTTTAACCTCAAAAAGTCTCTAAATGTGATTTATTTCACAATTTTATTTTTTTTGTCATTGAATATGTCTTGAAATCGTTTTCTTCACGTTGTAGTATGACTATGGTAGTTAAATAAATAGAAAGAGGTTTTGGGGAATGAATATCATTTTAGGAGTAGGAACACTCGTATTAGTGCTTATCGTTATGACGCTATTCTTAAACTTTGCGCCATACGGTAAACAAGGACTACAAGCTTTATCAGGAGCTGCTTGTGCAACTTTCTTACCACAAGCATTCCTAAGTTACGCTATTGGTGGCGTATTCCATATCGAGTTTTTACAAACAATAGGAGATTTGGCAGGAAGCCTTGCAGGTGTTGCAGTAGGTATCTTAACTGGCTTGAAAATGGGCATCTCACCTGTTTTTGCAGTAATCATAGGACTAGTATTACACGACTTTAAATTATTACCAGCATTTATAGCAGCGTATATTATTTCATTCGGTATTAAATTTATCGAGAAAAAAGTTCCAGAAGGGTTGGACTTAATTGCTGTGATTTTAATTGCTCCAGCACTTGTATTTGGCTTAGCTACAGTTATTAGCCCAGGGGTTATGGCTGTATTAACTCAAATCGGTGGTGCAGTTACATCAGTAGGAGACAGCAATCCATACGCATTAGCAATTATTTTAGGATTAGTAATTCCAGTAACGGGTATGACACCACTAAGTTCAATGGTATTAACTAGCTTATTAGGACTAACTGGTATACCAATGGCTATCGGTGCTTTAACATGTACTGGTTCATCATTTGTTAACTATGTATTATTTAGCAGACTTAATATTGGCGGAAGTAAATCAAAAGCATTCGCAGTATTTGTTGAACCATTAACACAAATCGATTTAATCGCAAAATACCCTCTACAATTATATGGTACGAACGCAATTATCGGTGTTGTAAACGCTTGTATCGTTACATTTAGTGGACTCGTAATCGGTGTTAAAGGTATGGCAACACCAATTGCAGGTGCAATCGTCTTATTCGGATTTAACGATGCTACAAAATCAATTATTACAATCATCGTCGTTGCAGTAGTAAGTGTGGTATTAGCATTTATCTTCAGTACGTTAATTAAAAAATTCAACCTAATGAATATGAGTATAAAATTGCCTAGTAAACAGAAACAACCTAAGGAGAGTGTTTAATTATGGCTACTAAAAAAAGCTACGATTATCAAAGTGCATTTGATATTATTGGCCCTGTTATGATGGGACCTTCAAGTTCTCATACAGCAGGTGCAGTTAAAATTGGTAACGCTGCTTATGCAGTATTAGGTGGTATGCAGCCAGATAAATTAACAATTCATTATTACGAATCCTTTGCTCAAACACATCAAGGACACGGTACAGATTTAGCTATCGTTGGTGGTGCAATGGGCTATAGCACATTCGATAGTCGTATTAAGAGTTCATTAGCAATCGCTAAAGATCAAAACATCGAAGTAAATATTATCGAAGAAGAAGGCGACAGTATTGGTGAGCATCCTAACTGTGCGTATCTTGTTGCAGAAGGAAATGGTCGTCACATCGAAGTAATTGGTAACTCAATTGGTGGCGGTACAATCAAATTAAAACGTATCAGTGTAGAAGGACTAGACATTGATTTTAACTATGGTTTACCTATCCTAGAAATGGATGGAGCGGCAAATAAATCAGAAGTTAATCACTTTATCAATGATGTGAATGAACTTGGTGCAGACATTAAAGAGGAAATGACACAAACGGGCGATAATTTTAGTTTAGCAGTATTACCACTAAACAAAGCATTATCTGAATCAACGTTAGATCAAATTAAAGAAAAATATAGTCACTTAAATATATCCTATATTAAATAGAGGGGGATTAAAGATGTTTGATTCAATTAGAGAAACTATAGACTACGCAGTCGAAAATAAAATGTCTTTTGCAGATATAATGATTCAAGAAGAGATGGAACTTTCAGGTAAGACGCGTGACGAAGTTAGAGAAACAATGAAACAAAATTTAGATGTCATGAGAGATGCCGTAATTAAAGGATCAACTGGCGAAGGTGTAAAAAGTGTAACAGGTTATACTGGCCAAGATGCCATTAAACTTGCTAAATATAACGAGAATAATCATGCCTTATCAGGACATGAAATGGTTGAAGCAGTTAAAGGTGCGGTTGCTACTAATGAAGTAAACGCAGCTATGGGTATCATTTGTGCAACTCCAACAGCTGGATCCTCCGGAACGATTCCGGGCGTATTATTTAAATTAGAAAAAACACATGACCTAACAGAAGAACAAATGATTGATTTCTTATTCGTTTCATCATTATTTGGTCGCGTTGTTGCTAACAATGCAAGTGTTGCAGGTGCTACAGGAGGTTGCCAAGCAGAAGTAGGTTCAGCTTCAGCAATGGCAGCAGCTGCTGCAGTATCAATCTTTGGTGGCGAACCGGAAGCATCTGGTCACGCTATGGCATTAGCGATTAGTAATTTACTTGGTCTAGTTTGTGACCCAGTAGCAGGTTTAGTAGAGATTCCATGTGTAATGCGTAATGCAATTGGTTCTGGTAATGCATTAATTTCTGCAGACTTAGCCTTAGCTGGTGTTGAAAGTAGAATTCCAGTAGATGAAGTTATCGAAGCTATGGATAAAGTAGGACGTGGCTTACCAGCTGAATTAAGAGAAACAGGACTTGGTGGTTTAGCAGGTACACCAACAGGTGAAGCAATTAAACGTAAAATCTTTGGTGAAGCTGAAGTTAATAGCTTTTCATAATATAATTGAAATTAGAAGCCATTCTTGAATGTCAATATAACATTTAAGAATGGCTTTTTTAATACTTATGACAGATTTATCATTTTAGCAGTAGCTATCTGGTTTAAAAAAGCACTTGAATCAAGTATTTTCAAATCTAGTCAGGGCCCCAGCAAAGAGAAATTCATAAAGAAATTCTACAAGCTAAGCAAGCTGGGGTTTGGGGCCCCAGCAAAGAGAATTTTATAAAGAAATTCTACAAGCTAAGCAAGCTGGGGTTAAAACGAAATAAACTTTGAGAAAATATCAGATATGTTCTACTTCCATATATTTATCAGAAAATTAAAAAATTTATTGCAAAATTTCACTAATACGTTTAAAATAGCCGAAAAGGGGATGATGATATGCTAAGGTTATGTATCATCTTTTTTATATTCGTGACTAACACAACCATTACACAGTTATGGACAGTTGAGGGAACATGGGAGAATCTCTTATTACAATCGATGTCACTAAGTATGATTATTGTATTCCTGTTTTATTATGTGGGTTTTGTAATTGCGGAGAAAAAAAGGAAACAAATAGAAACTTTATTTAAGAAAGAATTCTTTCATGAGAAGGAAGACTTTTTTGAAAAAGACGATAAAAGAAAAGTAAGTGAGTAAAAGGGACTCACTTACTTTTCTTATTTGTCATGCAAATCATATTGGTAAAAAGCAAGATCTAACCAGCGATCAAATTTGTAGCCAACATTTTGAATGGAACCTGCATGTTTGAAGTTAAACTTTTCATGTAATTTGATGCTGCTATCATTGGAAGCATCGATACCAGCTACAATAGTACGATAATTTCTAGTTCTGGCATCTTCAATAAGATGTTGTAATAATTGAGAAGCAATGCCTTTGCCTCGATTTGATTTATCTACGTAAATCGAATGTTCAATAGAATATAAGTAAGCCGGCCAGTTTCTAAATTGACCGTAAGTTGCAAAACCAACAGCCTTGCCAGCTTGTTCAAATACAAATATAGGTTCATTTGCTTTATTCTTCATGTCAAACCAAGCTTTACGTTCATCTAAAGTTTGAATATCGTATGTGTAAACAGCTGTAGTATGCAATATTGCATCATTATAGATTGATAGTATTGCCGGTAAATCTTCAATTTTTGCTTCTCTAATCATTATGGCACCTACTTTTCTAAGTTTGTATCAGTTTAAAACGAGATTTCAATTGTTGCAACTATATGTAATTAAATATGACACGATAAATTAAATTAAACTTACGAAATAAACATGATATACTATGACCTAAGAAAGTCACGTTAAAGGAGTAACACATAATGAAGAATTGGATTAATCGATTGATGACGATACTTGGCATCATACTCATCTTAGTAGCAGTGTATCTATTTGCTAAACCACATATCGATAATTATTTACATGAAAAAGATAATGACAACAAAATAGAACAATATGATAAACAGGATAAGTCTAGCAATAAACAAACACCAACCATTCCTAAGGATAAAACTAAAATGGCAGGGTATATATCAGTGCCAGATGCAGAGATTAAAGAACCCGTGTATCCTGGACCAGCGACACCAGAACAGTTAAATCGTGGTGTAAGTTTCGCTGAGAAAGATGAATCGCTAAGCGATCAAAATATATCAATCGCAGGTCATACATTTACCGATAGACCACATTACCAATTCACAAACTTAAAAGCAGCTAAAAAAGGTAGCAAAGTGTACTTCAAGATAGGAAATGAAACACGCGAATATAAAATGACTAGTATACGTGATGTTAATCCAGACGAAGTTGAAGTATTAGATGAACACAAAGGTGAAAAGAATCAATTAACATTAATCACATGTGATGATTACAATGAACAAACCGGTGTTTGGGAAAAACGTAAAATCTTTGTGGCGAAACAAGTTAATTAAATGTATTTTCAAAATTTGAAATACATCTAATTAACCCAAAACGTTCCATAAAATATTAAAATTAAGTCATCAGGAGTGATACTAGATATCTAATATATATCTTGTATCACTTTTTTTAATTTAACATTATAATTAGTCAGGTTATTTTTATCATTTGTATTTAATTTCAAAATGTGAATATAGTTTCATCATGTTAGTGTGAACTTCAACCCTAATTAGATGGCATATATAATAAATGTGAATACAACGGACTAGGGGGATTGCACATGGTTAAAGCTATTGCAGTAGATATGGACGGTACATTCTTAGATTCTAAGAAGAATTATGATAAAGACCGTTTTGAGAAGATATTTAAAGCATTGAAAGAACGCAATATAGAATTCATTGCTGCAAGTGGAAATCAATTTGCTAAGTTACAATCTATATTTGGAGAAAGGGATATGTTCTTTATTTCTGAAAATGGTGCAGTTATTTACAGAGGTAAAGATTTATATAATTATCGTAGCTTCAATCAAGTTGAGTATAAAGAAGTTGTAGATTATTTAAATATCGATAGAAACATTAAAGAGTTTATTGTTTGCGGATTGAAGAGTGCCTACATATTGAAAGATACAAGTGAAGCATTTAAGAAGGATGCACATTTTTACTATCATCAGTTAGAGGAAATTGATTCTTTTCAACCTTTACCAGAAGATGAATATGTCAAGATTGCATTAAATATTAATCGAGATACGCATTCAACACTTGATACTGATTTAGAAGAAAAGTTTAGCAATATTATTAAACTCGTATCGAGTGGACATGATAGTATTGATATTATTATGCCTAATATGACAAAAGGACAAGCGCTTCAACGTTTATTGGAAGAGTGGCATATGGCTACTTCTGATTTGATGGCGTTTGGTGATGCTAACAATGATAAGGACATGCTTGAATTAGCCGAGCACAGTTATGTAATGGCTAATAGTCATGATAAATCACTATTTGAAGTTGCAAAGGCAGTTGCTCCAAGTAATGATGAGCAAGGGGTATTACAGATTATAGAGCAAGAAGTATTAAAATAGCTTAAAAAAGGAGAATTCTCAATTTTGAGAATTCTCCTGTTTATTTATTAAACACATATCTTAGTTTAATTGAGTTTCACATTTACCAGTATTAATAACTGATAATGCTGCGTTTAATCCGCCTTCAACTAAATTTCTCACAGCTTCATCAGAGAAGAATGCGATATGTGGAGTGACCAAAATGTTTTCATGTTTAATTAATTCTAATAGAGTTTCATCTTCGATCTCTTTTCCTGTCCAATCATAAGTAAAGTACGGCGCTTCGTTTTCATAAGTATCAATAGCAGCACCATATAATGTACCGTCATTAATAGCTTTAATTAATTCAGGTGTATCAATTACAGCACCACGAGCCGCATTAACTAATACTGCGCCTTTTTTAACTTTAGAGAACATATCTGCATCGAATAAATGAAAACTTTCTTTATTCGCTGGAACATGTAATGAAATGATATCAGCATCAGCAATTGCTTCTTCAACTGTATCTTTATATTCTAAGAAGTCTAATGAATTGTTAGGGTATGCATCATAACCTACAACTTTAGCTCCGAAACCAGCATAAATTTTACCAGTTGCAGCACCAATACGTCCTGTACCGATAATAGCTACTGTCATATTTTTAACAGGGGTAGACATAATAGGTGCAGCCCATTTGAAATTATGTTCTTGAACACGTTTTTCAATTGCAGGGAAGCGACGAACTAATTGTAAAGCGATAGAAACTGAATATTCAGCAATAGTTTCTGGTGAATAACTAGGTACATTTGAAATGATAATGCCATGTTTTTTAGCTAAATCTAAATCGTACATGTCGAAACCAGCGGTACGTTGAGCAATTTGTTTAATACCATATTCTTCAAGTTTAGGGTAAACAGAGTCTGCTAATTTACCAAATTGCATTGTAGTAACACCATCGAAACCTTTAGCTAAATCAACTGTATCTTCACTTAAAATTTCTTCAGTTGTAACAACTTCAACATTGTTCGCTTTACCCCAGTTTAAAGCGTCATTTTTCTCGTAATCACGAGTTCCATAAAACATAATTTTTGTCATTTTAATAACCTCACTTCATTTTGTATGAATTTATAATTAATAAATAAGTTTTCTTAAGTTGTCTATAGAAATGTGAATTACTAATAGTAATAATGATTTAAAACATCTCTATTACTTAACTTACAAATATATTATATTGTGAATTTATTCACAAATCAATAGGCAATATGAAATTTATTTTTCGATTGTTAAAAAATTCACATAAAAATAGTAAATTTTCATTTATTTTTTAATGATAACTTTTGTAAGCGTATAACTTTAGACTAAAGGAAACGTACTTTATAATCAAATTAGTACTATCTAAGGAGGATATATTTCATGAGTTCAATGCAAGAGACAATAATCAACGCATTTAATTTTAGACATGCAACAAAGGAATTTGATCCTGAAAAGAAAGTTAGTGAGTCAGACTTCCACACAATATTAGAAACAGGTCGCTTATCACCTAGTTCACTAGGATTAGAACCTTGGCGTTTTGTTGTTATTGAGAATGAAGATTTAAAAGAAAAATTAAAACCTTACAGTTGGGGAGCACAAAAGCAATTAAATACAGCAAGTCGTTTCGTTATTATTCTTGCACGTAAAAATGTCACTGCAGATTCAGAATACGTACAACATATAATTCGAGGTATTAAAAAATACGAAGAAAGTACGATTCCAGCAGTTGAAGATAAATTTAATAATTTCCAAACGAATTTCCATATTAACGATAATGAACGAACGTTATTAGACTGGGCAAGTAAACAAACTTACATTGCATTAGCTAACATGATGACCTCTGCAGCATTATTAGGAATTGATTCATGTCCTATGGAAGGATTTGATTTAGATAAAGTTACTGAAATTTTAGCTGAAGAAAATGTTGTCGATACGGAACATTTCGCACCATCAGTTATGGTTGCATTTGGTTATCGAAAAGAAGAACCAAAAGATAAAGTTCGTCAACCTGCCGAAGACGTTATTGAATGGATTTAATATGGGACTAAAAAAGAGAGTGAAGACTCTCTTTTTTTATTATCTATAAGTGATAGATTCTATAACTAGAATTAATGATGTTTAAAGAACTTAATACACGGAAAAATATTACAAGCAAGTTAGTGTATTTAAAAATGTAAATAAGGTAAAATAATAGTAGTTTTAAGTAAACGCTTACATTTTGATGTAAACACAACGCACATAAGGTTTTTCATAAATTTATATAAAGGGATGATGAAAAATGGCAAAAGTAAACGTTAGAGATTTCATAGAGGAACAATACGGTTTATTTATCAACGGTGAATTTCAAGCAAGCGAAAGTGGAGACACATTAACTGTAACTAACCCTGCGAATGGTGAAGATTTAGCTAAAGTAGCTAAAGCAAGTAAATCTGATGTTGATAAAGCAGTACAAGCTGCACAAGATGCTTTTGACAGTTGGAGTAAGACATCTAAAGAAGAACGTGCGGACTATTTATTAGAAATTAGTCGTCGAATTCATGAAAAAGTGGAACACTTCGCGACAATTGAATCGTTACAAAATGGTAAGCCTTATCGAGAAACGTCAACAATTGATGTGCCATTAACAGCAAATCAATTTAAATATTTTGCGAGTGTATTAACAACAGACGAAGGTTCAGTCAATGAAATTGATGAGAATACAATGAGTTTAGTAGTCAATGAACCAGTAGGTGTTGTTGGTGCAGTAGTTGCATGGAACTTCCCAATTTTATTAGCGTCATGGAAATTAGCACCAGCATTAGCTGCGGGTAATACAATTGTGATTCAACCATCTTCTTCTACACCATTATCATTAATTGAACTTGCGAAGATCTTCCAAGAAGTATTACCTAAAGGTGTCGTAAACGTATTAACTGGTAAAGGTTCAGAATCAGGCGATGCAATCTTCAATCATGAAGGTGTAAACAAATTATCATTTACAGGATCAACAGACGTTGGTTACGGCGTTGCGAAAGCAGGTGCTGAACGTATCGTTCCAACTACATTAGAACTTGGTGGTAAAAGTGCTAATATCATCTTTGACGATGCAAATTTAGATCAAGTTGTTGAAGGTGCTCAATTAGGTATTTTATTCAACCAAGGTGAAGTATGTAGTGCTGGTTCACGTTTATTAGTACAATCTTCAATTTATGATAAAGTAATGACTAAATTAAAAGAAGCTTTCGAAAATATCAAAGTGGGAGATCCATTTGATGAAGACGTTAAAATGAGTGCTCAAACTGGCCCAGAACAACTTGAAAAAATTGAAAGCTACGTAAAAATTGCAGAAGAAGATTCAAATGCAAATATCTTAACAGGTGGTCATCGCTTAACAGATAATGGACGTGACAAAGGATACTTCTTCGAGCCTACAATCATCGAAATTAAAGATAATAGTCATCAATTAGCACAAGAAGAAATTTTCGGACCAGTTGTAGTAGTAGAAAAATTTGAAGATGAAGCTGAAGCGATTAAAATTGCGAATGATTCAGAATACGGTTTAGCGGGTGGTATCTTTACTACTAATATTAACCGTGCATTAAATGTTGCTAAAGCGATGAGAACTGGTCGTATTTGGATTAACACTTATAACCAATTCCCAGCTGGTGCGCCATTCGGTGGATATAAAAAATCTGGTATCGGTCGTGAAATTTATAAAGACGCTATTAAAAACTATCAACAAGTTAAAAATATCTTCATTGATACTAGCAATCAAACAAAAGGATTATACTAAGATAGTTAGTTTATAAATAAAAAATGAATATCATTTAAATTGAATGAGAGCTATCTGCAAAGCTGAGACTTTGCAGGTAGCTCTTTTTATGAGTTTAAAAGATAAGCGTATATGATTTAGTTACAAATTGCACATTGTAAAAGTTTTATTTAGAAATTGATAGATTGAGACTTTTTTTAAATTAAATAAGTTATAATACAATTTAAGTCTTTAAAATCTATATTTTGCAAAAGGGAATATAATGAAAAAATTACAAGTATTATTAATTAGTTTTATAGCATTAGTACTCATCCTTAGTGGTTGTTCTAAACATGATAAGAAACATTCGAGAGACCATGAACCAAAAGAATTAAAAGTAGAATTTGTACCGTCCCAAAATTCAAAAACGTTGAACGCTAAAGTGAAACCGTTACAGCAACAGTTGTCAAAAGAATTAGGCATTCCAGTTAAAGTACATGTGGCAACTAATTATAATGCAATGGTAGAAGCTTTAAGATCAAAGAAAGTGGATGTTGCATTTATTTCACCAGTGTCCTATACAATCGCTCACGATAAAGGTGCTGCTGATGTATTGTTGAAATCCAAAGGCTATTTAGTAGATGATAAAGGTAATCCAACCAATAAATTAGTCGACTATTATCGCTCACAAATCGTAGTTCGTAAAGACAGTCATTTACGTAATTTAAAAGATTTAAAAGGGGCCAAAGTAGGTTTACAAGACCCAGAATCTACTTCGGGATATATTTATCCAATGGCAAGCTTAAAAAAAGTTAATGTTAATCAGAGTGATATCAAAATTGCTCAAATTAAAGGGCATGATCAAGCATTGATAGCCTTGTTAAACGGTGATGTGGATGCTGTGGCTACATATCAAGATGCACGTGCTGATTTAAAGCAAGATTATCCAAAAATATATAAAGACACTAAAGTGATTTATCGCACGGATAAGATACCAAATGATACGATTTCTGTGCGTGGTGATATGAGTAGACAATGGAAAACGAAAATCAGTAATGCCTTTTTAGATATTAGTAAATCTAAAAAAGGTAAGAAAATACTTACAGATATTTATGGACATCAAGGCTATGAAAAAGCAAAAGATAGTGACTTTGATACAGTAAGAAAGTATAGAAAACTTGTCGAGGAATAAAAATTTAAGATTAAGGGAGTGGGACAGAATTCTTTTAAAATTCGTCGTCCCACCCCCAATCTATTTAAAATGACATGTTTTATAAACGATGCCAAATATTAATCATTCTATCCTGGAACGACACTTGTATCACTGTGAACTGTAATATCAAAGCCTTCAGGAGATGTAATATGTTCTTCTTTAGCATTTGGTTTATATATATCGAAATGAACTAAGCCATAAGTAGTCTCGTTATCTGTTCTAGCTTGGTTAGATTGCCATACATTAGTAGCGATATGATGATGGTATTTTTGAGTAGACATGAACAAAGCTTGTGGGAAATTAGAAATGTGTTCTAAACCTATTTGTTCCACATAAAAGTCACGTGCTTGCCCGATATCGTGTGTTTTAAGATGTAAATGTCCAATTTTGCCATCTGCTGGCCAACTGTTCCAACCTTCTTCAGTACGTTGTGCAATTAAATCGTCCGCATCTACTGCAAGTGTATCCATTTTTACAAAATTACCATCCCATTGCCAATCTTCAGATGGACGATCTTGATATACTTCAATGCCGTTACCTTCTGGATCATTAAAGTATAACGCTTCACTTACAAGATGATCTCCACCACCTACAGGCACATTTAAACGACTAGCGTGGAATAAAAAGTTTGCTAAATCTGTGCGTGTAGGAAGTAAATAAGCGACATGAAATAAACCGGCTTCTCTAAACCCAGGACGGCGACCATCTTCTAAATATTGTAGTGTTAATGTATGACCATTAGCACCAACATTAAAGATGACATGATTGTCGTCTTGTTCTTTAATTGAAAATCCTAGTATATTTTTATAAAAGTTTGACATTTTATTTAAGTCTTCAACGTTTAATGTAATATTAGTAACTTGTGTTGCTTCAGTAGTGTGAAATGCATTCATAATGTAGTGCCTCCTAAGATGAATAAGTCATCTTTATTTATTATTTATATTAAGTATAATAAATATACTACTAATCATTAAATTAATCAAGGCAGTTGCTTTAAAACTTTAAAAGCATACAAAAAAGCTTTTAGACTAATGTAATAAAGGTGTACTATAAACCTCATTCAAGTCTAAAAGCTAATTCTGTAAAACATTTCAGTTAACTTCAAATTGTAAGCCAACAAATATGAAATAGATTATCCTAAATAAACATCTTGATAATCATCATTTTTCTCTAGAACGTCTTTCGCAAATGGGCAAGATGCGATGATTTTTAAGTTGTTTTCACGTGCATAATTAACGACAGCTTCAACTAATTGTTTTCCTAGACCTTGTCCACCTAATTCATCAGCGACACCAGTATGGTCAATATCGATTTCATTATTATCTACTTATTTAAACGTAATGACAGCTTGAGCATTTTGTTCATCTTCGCCAACATAAAATTGTTGATGTCCTTGTTTAATTTCTTGTGTCATAAAACGTCACTCCTTTAATAATGTCATATTACTATCTATCACTTTTGAAGAAATCTAAAACATTTTATAATTAAATATTTAATCCTAAATAATATAATAAACATAGATATTGCATTATTACATTATTAAAGATATAGTTAAAAACGAATTTATTACGTTTTGGAGGGTTCTGTGTGAAGAGGATTGGCTATCTCATTATCGTCCTGTGTATTAGTATTGCTTTATCAGCTTGTAGCACAGGGCAATATTCGGATGCGAAAAAGAAAGATGTTTCAACCAATAATAAAATAAATATCTATACTACAGTATTTGCATTTGAAAGTTTTACCAAACAAATAGGTGGCAAATATGTCAATGTGGATACGATTTATCCTCCAGGTGCAGACACCCATACATATGAACCAACTCAAAGAGATATGATTAATATTGCTAAAAGTGATCTATTTATATATTCAAGTGACGACTTAGATCCAGTGGCTAAGACGATTACGCAATCAATGACCAACGATGATATGAAATTAGCAGTTGCAGCTGATTTAAATCATCATACATTGCTTGAAGAAGACCATGATCATGAAGATCACGACCAGCATCATAGTCATGAAGAGGAAAGTCACGACCCACATGTTTGGCTCGACCCAGTCCTAGACAAGCATTTTGCAGAAAAAATAAAGAATGATTTAGTTAAAAGAGATCCTCAACACAAAGCATATTATGAACAAAATTTTAAGAAATTGAATCAGGATTTAACAGATTTAGACAATAATTTGAAAACAATTACTAAAAATCCTAAAAGAGAAAAAGTAACTATCTCTCACGATTCATTAGGTTATTTAGCAGAGCGTTATCACTTTCAACAAGAGGGTGTCAGTGGTATGAATAACGAAGAGCCTAGTCAAAAGGATATTCTTGCGCTTATTAAACAAATCAATCAATCGAAGCAACCTTATATCCTTTACGAACAGAATATCACTTCAAAGATAACTGATGTTATTCGTGATGAAACCAATGCAGAACCAGTAAGTTTTAATAATTTGTCTGTGCTATCTAAAGAACAAGCTAACGACAAAGATTTAACTTTCCAATCAATCATGAAAAGGAATATTAAAGCGTTGGATAAAGCATTGAATAAATAAAAAATATCCCCAATCCTTTTATTAGGAGATGGGGATATTTTTATACCAATTTATTCATATCTAATATAGCTCACCGTTGTATTGTAGTATTCTTCGAAACCATGAATACCATCTGCTCCACCTAAACCTGATTCTCTCCAACCAGCATGGTAACCATTAACAACTTCTTCTGCTTCGCAATTAGCGTAAACTTCACCGAATTTTAAACGTTCTGTAGCTTCCATCACTTCTTTTAAATTCTCTGAAAAGATATAAGAAGATAAACCTGCATTTGTATCGTTTGCGGCATCAATTGCTTCATCGAAATCATTATAAGTTGTAATTGCTAGAACAGGGCCAAAAATTTCCTCTTTAAAGGCACTGTCATCTTTTTTTACATTATCAAGAATTGTAGGTTCATAGAAGAAACCAGCGCGATCTAATTTATGACCGCCTAAGACTAAGTCTGTACCATTTTTAATGGCTTCTTGCACTTTGTTATCAATACTGTCCAATTGAGTTTGATTGATAATAGCACCATAGTCGGTATTGTCGTCTAATGGGTCCCCGACTTGTAAGTCGCTCATACGTTGTTTAGCCTTGCTCACAAAGTCATCATGAACATCTTCGTGAACAAAGATACGTTCTGGACAAGTACATACCTGACCAGCATTATTTATTCGTGCTGTGACAATGTAGTCCACTGCTTTGTCTAGGTTTGCATGAGGTGTAACCAAGACAGGCGCGTTACCACCTAATTCAAGGTTCACTTTTTTTACTGTATCTGCTGCATTTTTATAAACGGCTTTACCAGCACGCATACTTCCTGTTAAAGAAATGAGTTGTACATCTTTATGTGTGGCTAATTGTGTGCCAACTGTTTCGCCAGTACCAGGCACAATTTGAACTAGACCGGCTGGAATCGTTGAGGCGCGGAATAGCTCAGCCAATCTTAACGTTAATAATGTTGTTTCTTCACTTGGTTTAATGACGATTGAGCATCCCGTTACTAGTGCTGGAATCACTTTACGCATCAAGACCATAATTGGTGCATTCCATGGGACGATACCTGCAGTTACACCAATTGGCTTTTTAATTAATTGAATCATTTCATGAGATACACTATTTTGTAGTACTTCGCCTTTATTACGCATACTTAAACTTGTCATATAATCAATAAATTGCACAGCTTTATCGATTTCACCTTCAGCTTGTGCTAATGTTTTACCTTGTTCTTTAACATACAATTTGGCAAGTTCATCTTTGTTTTGCTCTAATAAAGGAATTAATAATTTAACATGCTCTGCACGTGTTGGTGCTGGTACTTTTTCCCATTCAAGTTGTGCATGTTTAGATTTTTCGATTGCCTCGTTAACTTCTTCCTCAGTTGCGAAAGTAATGGTATCAAATGCTTCTCCTGTAGCAGGATTGATGACTTCCATCGTGTCATTAGATTTACTCTCTACAAATTCATTGTTTATAAATAATTGATTGGTCATTTGAGACACCTCCATTGTTTGTATTCCCTGTAACAACCGTTTCCATGCTTATTTCATTTTGAAAAAAGATAGAAATAAATAGATATTGAAATTATAATAGAGCTAACATATTGACGATTAATTGAAACGCGTGTACAATTTATCTCGAAATCAAAATAAATTAAAGGTGGTGAGTAAATGGATCGCACAGAACATTCATTAAAAGCATTTATTGGTCTAAATAGAGCATTAGATACATTAGAAAAAATCGTGCAACAAGATGTGAAGAATTACGGGCTCAACGTGACGGAATTTGCAGTGTTAGAGTTACTCTATAGTAAAGGTCCACAACCTATTCAACGTATTAGAGATAGGGTGCTCATCGCGAGTAGTAGTATTTCATACGTTGTGAGCCAATTAGAAGACAAAGGTTGGATTACACGTGATAAAGATCCATTAGATAAGCGTGTATATAACGCAACACTTACTGACAAAGGTCAACAATTTATGGCAGATATATTTCCACAACATGCCTCAACGTTGGAACAAGCCTTCTCAGTTCTATCAGAAGAAGAATTGATAACGATTCAACAAGCATTCAAAAAATTAAGTGCACAATCTACTGAAGTGTAAATCGGTGCACTTTTATTTATAACGAAATTTATCTCGAAATCGAAATAAATGGAGGTTTTTAATATGGCTAAACATGATTTATTAGGTATTCATCATGTAACTGCAATTACAGATGATGCTGAACGTAACTATAAATTTTTTACCGAAGTACTAGGTATGAGACTAGTTAAAAAAACAGTAAACCAAGATGATATTCAAACGTATCATACATTTTTTGCAGATGATGAGGGGACAGCTGGTACAGATATGACATTCTTTGATTTTCCTGGCATTCCTCAAGGACGTAAAGGTACCAATTCGATTACTAAACCATCGTTTCGTGTTCCAAGTGATGAAGCATTAACATACTATATGAAGCGGTTTGAAGCGTTTGGTATAAAACATGATGGTATTCAAAACGTGTTAGGTAAGAAGGTATTGCCTTTTCAAGAGGAGGATGGACAAGACTATCAATTAGTATCCGATGAAGTCAACAGCGGTGTCTCACCAGGTAAACCATGGAAGAATGGGCCGGTTCCAGAGGATAAGGCAATTTATGGCTTAGGACCAATTGAAATCACGGTCAGTTACTTCGAGGATTTCAAACAATTATTGAAAAATGTTTATGGGATGCGAACAATTATGAATGAAGAAGATGTAGCATTACTTGAAGTCGGTGAAGGTGGTAATGGTGGTCAAGTTATTTTAAGAAAGGATTCAGAGGGACCAGTTGCCGTACAAGGATATGGCGAAGTTCATCATGTATCATTTAGAGTGAAAGATCATGAGGCCATTAAACACTGGATACAGAAATATCAAGAACTAGGCATACCAAACTCCGGTTTAGTCGATCGTTTTTATTTTGAAGCATTGTATGCACGAATCGGTCATATTTTGTTAGAAATTTCAACTGATGGACCTGGTTTTATGGGTGATGAACCCTATGAAACGCTAGGCGAGAAATTATCACTTCCACCATTTTTAGAGGAACAAAGAGAAGCGATTGAAGCGCAAGTTCGTCTGTTTGATACAACTGGAAAAAGTTATAAATAGGGAGGTATTGAATTTATGGAACCAATTACACACATTCATCATATTTCAGCGATTGTAGGAGATGCTCAAGAAACGTATGATTTCTATACAAATGTATTAAATTTATCTTTGATTAAACAAACAGTAAATTATGATGATACAAAAACATATCACTTATATTTCTCAAATGACAGAGCGCAACATGATATGGTACTTACTTTCTTTAATTGGCCAAATCAATATAGAGGTCGTATCGGTTCAGGTCAGGTTGGACATTTAGCGTTTAGAATACCGAAAGATAGCATGTCACATTGGGAAATGAAATTAAATGCGAATGGGATTCAAACACGTCAAACTGATTCATTCAATCAAACAACGTTAGAATTTGAGGACATTCACGGATTAACACTAGCGATGGTTGAAAGTGATGAAGAACGTGTTAACAATGACATCATAGGATTTCATGGCGTAACAATGCTATCAGGTAATCCTCAAGCTACGGAAGCATTGTTGCAAAATGATTTAGGGTTAGAATATATTCAAGAAACAGATGACAATGTGCACTATCAAACGAGTGGTAGCGTGCATCATCAAATTATTGGGAAAAAGTTTGTAAACCCACAACCTGTACGTTGGGGTGGTGGCATCTTCCATCATATTGCATGGTCAGTACCAAATGATGAGGTACATGTACAATGGCGTGATTATCTTCATAATAAAGGTTTGCATGTAACAGATGTGAAAGAACGATTCTATTTTCATGCGGTTTACATGAAAGAACCTGGCAATTTAATATTTGAATTTGCAACTGCAGGACCTGGATTCACGATTGATGAAAGCGTCGATGATTTAGGTAGACAACTACAGTTACCGCCATTTTACGAGGAAAGAAGATATGAAATAGAAGGTCATTTAATGCCAATAAAATTAAATGAGTACTAAGGAGAGGTGAGACAAATGGAACATATTTATAGACCAGGTAAGGATAACGCACCTACGTTAATTTTGTTACATGGAACTGGTGGGGATGAAACAGATCTTATTCCACTTGGAACAGCTTTAAATCCTAACTATAACTTGTTAAGTATTCGTGGAGAAGTCAATGAAAATGGTATGAATCGTTATTTCAAACGTCTTGCAGAAGGCGTATACGATGATGAAGATTTAGAATATCGAGGTCAACGGTTGCTTGGTTTTATTTATGAAGCGGCTGAACAGTATCAATTTGATTTGAAACGAACGGCTTTAGTTGGTTTCTCTAATGGATCAAATATTGCGATTAACTTAATGTTACGTGACAAAGCACCGTTTAAAAAAGCATTACTATTTGCCCCACTTTATCCAATAGACGCTTCAACAAGCAAAGATATGAGTGATGTAGACGTTCTATTATCAATGGGAAAAAATGATCCAATCGTATCTATTGATCAAAGTGAACATGTCATTAACTTATTTAAACATCAGGGTGCACAGGTTACAGAAGTATGGGTCAATAGTCATGAAATTACACAAGCTGGATTACAGAAAGGTCAAGAAATACTGAATTCATAATGGAAAAGGACTCAAAGATGTATGGTTCGCATCTTTGGGTCCATTTTAATGTATCCTAATTTATTTAGAGAATACTAAGTGTTTAAACCCTTGGTATAAAATTGGAATAAGTAGTATGAAGCCAAATAATCCCATGATTGGGAAGACTTTTCCAATTAAAGAAATGAAACCGATAAATGTACATATAAACGTGATGATAGCCATTATAATGATGAGTACAAAGTACCCTTTGGAAAATGGCTCTGTAAATCTGGAAGCAAATGCATACATAAGACCTACAATCGTATTATAGATAACAAGAACCATTATAATCGACATCACTGTACCTAATAATGGTGAAATGTGACTTGCGAGTAATAGGGTCGGCAATGCGACAGATTGAATATGTTCAAATTCTGTAACAAGGCCCAAATTAATCATTAATAACAGTAATGTGATAATGATGCCACCAAGTAGGCCACCCCATAAGCCAGACTGACGATGCTGCATGCGACCGCCCATGACACTTAAAAAACTAAATGCGGCTGCAATTTGTAGGCTTGCATAATTTAACCCATCAAACCACCAACCAAGTGATAGAGATTGATGCTGTTTGTTGAAACGATTGGCCGCACTAAAATTTAAATCTCCTGTTATAAAATAATAGATAGCGATAATAGAAACAACAATGACTAAGAACGGTGTAACCATACCTAATACCGTAATCAGACGTTCAAATTTAAGAAATAGCGTCATAAGAATGACTAACACTAGAATTAATGAACTCAACCAATAAGGTAATCCGAAACTTTCATGTATAGTTGACGCACCACCCGCAGTCATAATCATCGCTAAGGAGAATAAGAATAGAGTTAAGATAATATCAAAGATACGTGCAATGATTGGATGTAAATAATATCGAATAGACTCAGAATGGTTATGAGATTGAATGACAAAGCCAGTGTTTAATACGAAAACGCCTGCTAGCGTTATAATCAAACCGGTAACAATAATGCCAGAGATGCTATAGATACCGTTACTTGTGAAGAACTGAAATATTTCTTGACCAGTAGCAAAACCAGCACCAACGACAACACCAACAAATGCGAAAGCTACCATGATACTCTCTTTAAAAAGTTGCACAATTAAAATTTCCTTTCAAATCATTTCTAAATTTATATATTTAAACGCAATTACTTATTTTAGATGAAAATATACTAGAAATAAATAGGAAAGTTTACTCGAAGTGAACATTGTATGTCCGAAAAAGGCGTTAACAGGTTGTTTATAAAATAATAATGCAGGCTTAATCAAAGTTTGATAGTATTACACAGTATTAAAAAAATTGAATCTTATTGAGGAAGGTGTAGGTATGTCATTAGATTTACCTGTCATGTTAATCATTGTCTTATTTTTAGCATTAGGCATATTTAGTCAATGGTTAGCGACACAGATTAAATGGCCATCAATTGTAGTCATGTCGATTGTGGGCTTATTGATTGGACCGATATTGGGACTAGTTAACCCTCAAGAAACATTGGGAGCCGAAGTGTTTAGTCCGATTGTATCTTTAGCTGTAGCTGTCATTTTATTCGAAGGAAGTAGTAATTTAGACTTTCGTGAATTAAGAGGCATTTCTAAAGCGGTCATTCGAATTATTACTGTTGGCGCAGCTATATCATGGGTGCTCGGTGCGATTGCATTACATAAAATTTTAGATTTTCCAATCTCTGTTGCGGTTGTGATGGGCGGATTATTCTTGATTACAGGCCCAACCGTCATTCAGCCACTTCTTAAGCAAGCAAAGGTGCGTAAGAGTGTTGACTCTATTTTAAGATGGGAAAGTATCATATTAGATCCAATAGGACCGATACTCGCATTAACTGCGTTTTATGTTTATCAAATATTTGAACAAGGCTTTGGCGTTCAAATTATTTTAATCTTTATTTTGAAAATGGTTATAACAGCCGTAATTGGATTCGGGGCATCATTCATTTTCAATTGGTTAATCCAACGTGATTTTATTCCGCAAAATTTGATGCCATCGATTCAGTTAGTCTTTATTTTATTAGTCTTTAGTATTTGTGACCAAATATTACAAGAATCAGGATTATTAGCCGTTACAATTTTCGGCTTAATGATGGCACGTTATAAGAGACATGATTTAATTTACAAGGAGTCAGATCATTTCATTGAAAATGCATCATCTATTCTTGTATCCACCGTCTTTATTTTAATCACTTCGTCATTAACGTCATCTGTATTGATGGATGTCTTGTCATGGCAATTAGTGATTTTTGCGATTGCAATGATTGTATTGGTACGTCCAATCTCTGTTTTATTATCAACAATAGGTACAGAAATCACGAAAAGAGAACGCGCTATTGTTGCAATGATGGCACCTCGAGGAATTGTCGTTTTAACTGTGGCACAATTCTTTGGAGGATTATTCATGGATGATAATGTGAAAATGGCAAGTTATATCACGCCAGTGACGTTTGGACTAGTGTTTATTACGGTTGTCATTTACGGCTTTAGCTTTACGCCATTGAGTAAGTTGCTAGGTCTTGCTAGTACGGAACCACCAGGTGTCATTATAGTAGGAGAGAGTGAATTTTCATTCCATCTTGGTACGAAACTGCATGAACATGATATTCCTATAATGGTATTTAATTTGTTTGAGAATACGTCGGAGAAGGCAGAAGAACTTGGCTTTGAAGTGTTTAAGGGAAATTTATTATCAAGTAGTGATCGAATATATGCGGATTTAATTCGTTATAATAAATGTCTATTAATGACTAAGTCGTTTATTTTTAATAGTTTAGCGTTTAATGAATTGGTACCAGAGTTTGGATTGAATAATGTAAGTATGATGCCAGTGTCATTTACTGATGAACAGGCACGTAATAACTTAAATGGTCCATTACGTAATCATATTTTATTTGATGAATCACACAGTCCAAGATGGTTTGATAATACGATAAGTAATAAGAATATTGTGGAGGTACTTGCAGAGGAATACGACACAATTACTGATCATGATATGATTATTTATCACATTGACGATAGCAGTGTTGTTTCATTTAATAAAAGTACTAAACCTATACCACAATATGATCAAGGCACATACGGCATCTTAAGAGATGTGTATTAGAAAAGTAATATATAAATGGCACTTTCTATTTCAGTGATTTAGAAAGTGCCATTTTTTTATATGTGTGTATAAATTGATTCAAGTGTTAATTTAAGTATCTATCATGCATTAATAATTTTAAGATGCGGATTTGTTCTTGGAGTACTTTACCGTCATTGGTATCTCTAATTTTTTTACGTTGTAATTCTTCGTCTACAACACGACGTACTGATAATTCATCTGCACCATCTGATAGTACTTTATCTCTTGAATCAAAATGTTGATGTGCGACTAATTGCATGCCAAATGAATTGTAAAGTAATGTATAACCCGCAATACCTGTCGTTTTTTGATATGCTTTTGAGAATCCACCATCGATAACTAACATTTTACCATCTGCTTTAATAGGGTCTTCGCCATCTATTTCTTTAACAGGTGTATGTCCATTAATAATTCTTCCTTCATCTGGATTGAGACCGAAGTCTTTTAACATTTTGCGAATCATATCAACATCTTCTCGTAGATAATAATATGGATTCTTAGGTTCTTTATGAGAAGCCTTATCTTCAATAAAGTAACGTTCAAATGTTGTCATCGCTCTTTTTCCAAAAAGTGAACTATATTTACCAGTCCATAAATACCACACTAAATCTGTTGATAGATCATCAGTGATTTCTTTGTAGTCATATGCATAACGTACATGTCTTTCAAATACGTCTAATAGGTCACGTCCTTTATGTTGTTCACCTTCAATTTCGAATGATTCCATTTCTCCATTCTCATCAACAGGGATACAACCATGAATAAGAAGGTTGCCATTATATGGAAGGTAAAGTTTCCCTTTCTTCATCAAGAACGACATGTGACGTTTCAATTTCTCAGATTGTTGGAAAGAAAGTAGGAGTTTATTCATAACTTCTTCTTCCTCAGGTAGTAATTTACCAGGATCTTGTGGGTCCACAGTACTGAAACATGTATCTTTTAAAGGATATGTTTTACCGTAAATCGTGATTTCATTCGTATCATAGTTGACCTTTTCCAAGACTAAACGGTCTTCCATTTCAAAGGTAGGACGACGCTTGATAATTGGCATTTCTAGTTTGAATTGAATCATCGCAATGGCTTGATGAATCTTAGTGATTTGACTTTCTTCAAGTTTAGATAGTCCAACTGGTTTATCAGGACGTTTCTTAGGTTTGAATGCAGGGTTCTCGCCATTATAATGTTCTTCGGCAAGTGTTAATAACGGGCGTAAATTAATTCCGTAAGCATCTTCGATGATGTCTAAATTATCGTATCGTGCACATATGCGAAGTAGGTTAGCTAAACAAGCTTTAGAACCTGCATATGCACCTATCCATAAGACATCGTGGTTTCCCCACTGAATATCCACAGAGTGATAATTGATTAACGTATCCATAATCTTATCTGGTTGAGGACCACGGTCGTATATATCACCAACTACATGTAGATGATCAACAACTAGACGTTGGATACTATAAGATAAACCAATAATTAAGTCGTCAGATTGTTCTAACTCGATAATTTGATTCACGAGTGTTTCATAGTATGATTTTTTATTGTTGAATTCGTTATTTTTATAAAGTAACTCTTCAACGATATATGTATATTCTTTAGGTAACGCTTTACGTAATTTTGAGCGTGTATATTTTGATGAACAATACGTAATTAAATCAATTAATTGTTCAATTGTAGTAATGTACCATACATTTAATTTACCCTTTGAATCAAAGTTGTTTTTCACAAGTTTTAATTTTTCTTCAGGGTAATAGACGAGTGCAGCTAAGTCATCGATTTCTTTTTGAGACAATGTCTTTGCATAAAGGTCGTTTATTTTTGAACGAACATTACCAGACCCATTACGTAATACATGTTGGAACGATTCATATTCACCATGAAGGTCACTGACAAAGTGTTCAGTACCTTTTGGTAATTCTAGAATAGACTCTAAATTGACAATTTCTGTTGCTAACTTCTCAGGACTATCAAATTGTTGTGATAATAAATCTAAATATTTCTCTCGTAATTCACTTTCAGTCGTTTGTGTCATCTAATTTCACTCCTGTTTGGAATTGATATTCATATGGGTAGATATGTCATAAAACCGCTTACATTAATTATCTTTAAAAAACACTACTTTTTCAATGGTGATGCTTAAAATGTCAGAATTAATTCTAAAATACTACTATTTAATAAAAAAGCCTCAGTCACCAATGAATTCTGAGGCTTTCACGTATTACTTGACGCGGTTTCTATTTTTAAAGAATATTCTATAAAGCACGTAAAGAACTGCAAGAATAATAATCACGTACATAATGTATGAGTATGTGTGTAAACCAGCCATTAAGGCATCGAAACTACCACTTAGCATACGGCCTAATAGGATTAGGGCAAAGTTCCAAATCGTCGTACCTAATAATGATAAGACGACGAACGTAACGACATTCATTTTATTAATACCAACTGGGATTGTGATGAGTACACGTAATACTGGGATAAAGCGACATAGCAGTACAGCCCATGCACCATAACGTTTAAACCAGTCATTTGCGCGCCTCACATCTTTACCTTTAAGTTTAAACCATTTACCATGTTTATCTACAAAACGATAAATACTTTCTTCGTTAATTAAACGGCATAAATAATATAGGATTAATAATCCAATAAATGATGCGATTGTTGATATAAGGAATAAAATCGGTATTGATAAACCTGACTTAACTGACATTAAACCAGCAAAGGTAAGAATGATTTCAGAAGGGACAACAGGTAAAACATTCTCTAATAAGATGAGAATAAAGATTGCTGTATAACCCCACTTACTTATAAAATCAGTGATTAATTGTTCCATTTATTTATAAGAACTCCTTTTATTAAAAGCTTTATTTGTGAAATTAAAAATTCATAGTAAATTTATTATAATAAAATTTACTATGAATTGCTTGTATAAACCTATGTGTATTTTTATTTTAGAGCTTTTAAATAAGAATGATACAACTTAAATGCTTCTTCATCGTCTTCGATACCATAAACATTCATACGACCATCTTTAAATAAGGTAAGTTCATAATCGTCATCTTTAATTAATTTTGCGAAAGAAGTGGACTTTACAATTTCACCGGGAAGGTGATGTGCATGCTCAAATATGCTTGACTGATATCTAAAGAGATACGTACGTCCACATAAGCTTTCAATATGCTGTTGGTGTTTCGTTTCTAAGAGTGAGTAGTTTTGATTCGTACATACCTCACAGGCGTGATCTTTCAATATATCGACGTTCATCGCTTTATAATCGATATGCCACGTATCAATAGTGATTAATTTTTTTGAAAAGCCTTCCCCAGATAGGTAACGAAGTACTTCTGCAACTTCATAACTTGCTACTTGCGTAATAATAGTCGGTAGTACGCCATTAATCGCACAACTTTCGCCACTTGATGGCATTTGTTTTAATAGGCATTTTAGACATGGCCCTTTGAAATCAATGCCATAAACCGTTCCTTTATTGCCGACAGCAGCACCATATACCCAAGGAATTTGATGTTTGTGACACACTTCATTGATGAGATAACGAATTTTAAAATGATCCATTCCATCGATAACGATATCTGGTTTAACTTCATCTAATATATCTTCAATATTGTTTGAAGTTATTTCTTGATAATATGTTTGTACGTCTACATGATGATTGATACGTGCAATATGTTCTTTTATTGCGTGGACTTTTGGTACCATATTTAGTGCGTCATCTTCAGTATAAAACGTTTGTCGATGTAGATTAGACGTTTCAACAATATCCATATCAACAATTGTGATTTGATGTGCCCCCATACGAGCAAGTAGCTCGGCAACATGACTACCTAATGCACCGGCTCCTAAGATAAGCAACTTTGCATTAGAGAGGGCATGCTGTCCTTGTTCACCAAAAGGAGAAAATCTCATTTGACGATTGTAACGTTGCATTATAAGAATCCTAAACCTTCAGTTGGGCTTGATGCTTGCGCAGTATATTTAACTGGGATTCGTCCTGCTTCATAAGACAAGCGACCAGCATGAATACCTAATTTCATTGCTTCTGCCATCTTCACAGGATCTTTCGCACCTGATACAGCTGTATTGAGTAGAATACCGTCAGCCCCTAATTCCATCGCATGACATGCATCTTTCGGAGAACCAATACCAGCATCAACGATAACTGGCACATTTGAGTTTTTAATAATGTAACTTAAATTAAGTTGGTTGTTTATGCCGCGACCTGTACCGATTGGTGAAGCTAATGGCATAACGGCATGTACACCTAAATCTTCTAAACGTTTAGCTAACACAACGTCGTTAGAAATATATGGACAAACAATGTAGCCACGTTCTAGCAATACTTTGCAAGCTTCATATGTTTCAAACGGATCAGGTAATAATGTTTCATCATCTCCGATAACTTCAACTTTAATCATGTCACAAACACCGGCATGTTTAGCGATTTCTGCGATGCGAATGGCTTCTTCAGCAGTTTTTGCGCCAGCAGTATTTGGAAAAGTGATAAAGTCTTTTAGATTAATATTTGCGAGTGGATTAGGTAAATTCTTGTCATACAAATTCATACGTCTTACTGCGAAAGTAAGTACATTTGTTTCTGAAGCTTTAATCGCTTCTGTTTGTACGTCTTCATTTTCAAACTTTCCTGTACCTAGTAATAAACGAGATTGTAATTCTAAATTTCCAATTTTAAACATTTTATCCGCCTCCAACAAATTCTAATAATTCTAATTGATCATCTTCACGTACTGTGTGTTGATGATAATCTTCTTGTTTAATTAATGTTTTATTATGTTCAACAATGACACGTTCTGGGTCTAATTCTAAAGAGACAAGCACTTGATGAATGGATTGCTCAGTATCGAACGTGAATGCATCGCCATTAATAATGCATTTCATGATTTAACCTCCTTGAGACATTGAAAGATTCATAGCGAGTTGGTTTGACTCCAGTTAATAGCCAGTTTGCGATGTCACGACCAATAACAGGGGACAATAAAATACCGTTCCGATAATGGCCGGTAATGACATATAAACCATCGTCAACCCGGTCCATAATTGGTAATTCGCCGTCCGTATATGGACGTACGCCAGACCACTGTTTAATGATATGTGCGTTTGCAAGTTCAGGTATACGTTCTGTCGCATAGTGTTCTAACCATGAGACGCCTTGTTCCGTATTACCCACAGAATAATTATCAAATTCGCTAGTAGCACCAATTAAGTAACGATTAGGCGCTTTCGGAACTATATAGCATCCATTAGTCATGAATACTGTTTGTTTTAAATTTAAATGGTCATGTTCCATGAGAAGAACTTCGCCCTTAACGCCGACAACCACACGAGGCAATTGATATTGTTTTAATAATTGAGATGACCATGCACCACTTGCCACTATGACTTTCTTCGCATATAAATCACCTTGAGATGAAACGATTTGATAGTAACCATTCTGCCGAATAATATCTGTTACATTTGTATTGAAGTAGCGCGAAATACGACGCTGTTGTAAGGATTTAAATAACGCTTTCGTATAATGATTTGCATTGATTTGTCCATCATTTGGAATGTAGATTGCCATTTCAGATGCAGTGACATTTCCTTCAGTTAAATCTGCTAATTCATCCTCTGAAAGTTCAACCACATCGTTATCGAGTGCATGTAAAAATTGAAATTGTGAACGTAAATGCGCCACATCATCAATTTGATTTGCGATTTTAATCAATCCTGATGCTTGATATTGAATATCTATTCCAGTTTCATCTTGGAGTGTTTCGCATAATTCAGGAAAACATTCACGTGACTCTAGAGCGAGACGAAATAAGTCGCTGTCTTCTGTAAATTCATTTTGTGCACCTAACATGCCTCCAGCTTTATATGAAGCATGTTTACCAGGTATATCACGGTCGACAATTGCAATGTCGAGTTGCGTATGACTGAGGTGTCTCGCAATGGACATTCCGATAACACCAGAACCAACAATAAGTACGTCATGCATCTTTCAACCACTCCTTTCGTAAATGTTGAATTTGTTGTAAAGATGCGCTCATAAAATAAGAAATTGCACAAATTCCTGCAAAGCCATTTGGAAGCCGTTGTATCGTATCTTCAGTAATACCTCCTATGGCATAGACTGGAATCGGAACTTGTAACACGGCTTTGATTTCAGACATTGATCTAGGTTGCTGATTTGGCTTAGAAGCCGTGGTAAATATATGACCATAAAAGACATAATCTAATTGATGTTGATAAGCTTGTTTCACCGAGTTAATAGTATGTGTCGACATGCTTACTTCAACATCAGGATGTTGCGCTTTATAATCAAACGCTAGTGTGTCCATTTCTCGACAGTGCAAGCGTTTAAGTGTCAAGGATTCTAATAAGTCAACATCGCTATGGATAATAATTTTGTCTTTAGGGAAACCAGCAGCGATTAATTTTTCTAAAAAGGAAAATAAATCATCACTAGACATAGGCGTACGAAATAGTAAACCATCGATGCCTTTACTAATTTCAATGAAGTGTTGTAAGTCTGCTTCTGTTAAATGTTTATAAGTTGTTATCGCAATAAAGATGTCTATCACCCCTAATAAATGAAAAAACGCTATCTCCTTCGTAGGAAATAGCGTTAGTCTCTATGTAACGATATGTGTAAGCCACTTTCCTACGCCAGTACAAACTGGATCAGGTTCCAGGAATTATAAAGTTCTTTCTTTACTCTCAGCCTTAAACAAAGGCACTTCCAGTGGATAAATTATCTATTTAATTTTAAATAATAATAAGTCGCGTTTCATTTCAAGTTCATTCTACAATTTTTTTAAATGGAGTTCAAATTTTAATGAATATTGAGATTGCAAAGCGTAAATACGAATTTAGTGAATAAAGTAACCAACGATGTACAATTTAATAAAAGAACTTTTAAATAAGATATTGAAAACGATTTCAAAAACTGGTAATATTATTAAAAATAAATGCTGAAACCTTATGATGGTAAGGGTTTTAAGGGAGTTATTTTTACAAATAGGGAGTCTCGTGATTATATTAGACAACATATTTAGAATCAACAAATTAAAGGAAGTAGGAAAAAGAGGATATGGTACAAAGACAAAAGAAAAGTAGTATTCGTTGGTTTTTCGCATTAGCATTTTTTATCATAGGTGTTATTGCCTACATGGATAGATCTAACATCTCATATATTGCCCCACAAATGATGGAAGATTTACATATGACAAAGCAACAATTTGGTCTGTTAGCTTCATTCTTCTCATTAGGTTACGCGTTAATGCAAGTACCTTCTGGTATGCTAGCTGAGAAATTTGGACCTCGTAAGATGATTACAATCGCTTTAGTATGGTGGAGTGCTTTCACTATCTTTACAGGTATGATTAAACATCACGGTTTATTATATTTAGTGCGTTTCTTATTCGGTATTGGTGAAGCGCCAATGTATCCATCAAACGCTGTGTTTAATGCAAACTGGTTCTCTAAAGATGAGAAAGGTAGAGCATCTAGTATGTTACTCGCTGGTTCTTATTTTGGACCTGTATTAGCGCCTGTGATTACTATTGCTATTGTAAATGCATTTAATTGGCAAGCTGTATTTTACATTTTCGGTGCTGTAGGTATTTTAATTGCAATATTATGGGGAATCATTGCGAAAGACTTACCAGAGCAACACCGTATGGTTAATGACGCTGAGAAACATTTCATTATGGAGAATCGTGACCTTGTTCAAACAAGTAAATCACTACCACCTTGGAATCAATTCTTCCGTCGTGTAAGTTTCTATGCGATTGCAGGTCAATACTTTGTAGTACAATTCGTTATTTCATTATTCTTAATTTGGTTACCAACTTATTTAACTGAGCAATATCATGTTGAATTTAAAGACATGACAATTAGTTCATTACCTTGGTTTATCATGTTTATTTTAATTTTATCTGCTGGTGCGATTTCAGATAAAATTTTACGTAGCGGACAATCAAGATTCGTTTCAAGAGGTTTAATTGCCATTGTTGGTTTCATCGTGTTCGCAGTTTCAATTTTCTTTGCAGTACATACTGAGAATTTATACGTAACGATTTTCTGGTTATCACTTGGTTTAGGTGGTATGGGTGTATCAATGGGTATGAGCTGGGCAGCAGCGAATGACATTGGTAGAAACTTTGCCGGTACAGTATCTGGTTGGATGAACTTATGGGGTAACATTGGTGCATTATTAAGTCCGTTCTTAGCTGGTGCGTTGGTTGCATCACTTGGTTGGACAATGACTTTCCAATTATTAATTATTCCAGCAGTCATCGCAGCAATTTTATGGTTGTTTGTATCACCAGACAAACCATTGATTAAAGATGAAAGTCGTGAATTAAAATAATTTCATAGAAGCTAGGACATCATTCCTAGAATCTAGCCAGTAAGTGGGTTTTAATTAATTCATTTACTGGCTTATTTAATTACATTACTTGCTAAGTGCTTTGGAACTTAGATTCACTAAATGTCTATTTGGACGAATTATAATAAAATGTGATTAAAGCTTAAAGTCACATTAGTGTTTTATGTATGAGTGAAAATGGTAAGATAATATTAAATTAATCACAAAATTGAGGGTGAAATGTATGATTATTATTAATGCCAAACTTAAAGTAAGTGAAGAACATCGTGAAGCATATTTAGATTTAATGACGAACTTAGTTAAACATGCAAGTGAAGAGGAAGGAAATACATTTTATAGCCACTATGAAGATGTAGCTGAACGTAATACATTCGTAGTTGTAGAGAACTATAAAGATCAAGATGCGGTTGAAGCACATAACCATTCAGAACATTTTAAAGTGTTTAGCGAAAATATCGGCAAATATATTACAGAAAAACCAGTCATTGATGTTGCGGAAGCCAAATAATTAAAGAAATTTTCATAATAATATACATTACTAAGGTAGGATTTGAAATCTATGTCACAGATATGATTTCAATCCTACCTTTTTTGTAAATTAGACAACGGTCATCATATAACTTAATAAAAAGTGTTATCATTGAATATGTATGTTTTATAGAAAGGAAAGATAACATTGGGAAATGTTTTAAAATCACTTATCACATTTGACACAAGTAAAGTTGACCCGATGAAGGGTGTCAGACAAGGCTTGTTATTAATTTTCCCAGCACTATTAGGTTATTTCCTAGGCAATTTCGCATTAGGATTGTTTGTATCGACTGGGACGTTGGCGCATATCTATGTGTTCAAGAGTTCACCTCGCTCAATGATTAGAACTGTTATCTTATGCTCATTGTCATTTGCAGTATGTATGATACTGGGCACACTTACGGTTACTGAGCCGATATTATATGGCGTAACATTATTATTAGTTACAGTCATCCCATATTACATCTTCAGTGCATTGAAGATTGCAGGACCATCTTCAACATTCTTTCTTGTAACGTTTTGTTTACCAAGTAACTTGCCAATAGCACCAAATGAAGCGTTATACCGTGGTTTAGCAATTCTTGTTGGTGGTGCGATTGCTACATTAGTAGTCATCTTGACAATACTTTTCCAAAAACAAAAAATCGAAAATAGAGCGATTAATTTGGACTTTAACATGATTAAAGAATTAATGCACAATTATAATGATGTCGATAAATTTAAAGAGAGTGCAAAAACAGCGGTAACACAGTTCAAAAATTCAGATGAATTGTTAATCACTGCAACGGCTGGAGTGAACCAGAAATTGAGTCCGCGTTTCCAAAGACTGTTATTACTCCACACATCAGCACAGGGGTTATATTCAGAGTTATTGGAACTGCATGAAAAAGGTATTCGCCCTATACCAGACGAATTAGTTGAAATGATGGATGTTGCGATACGTAATGCATATCGAACAACAGCCTCTCGTGAAAAGTGGACAAAAGAAGTTCATGTAGATGAAGCGTTTGATGATTTATTACAATATATCTTGAAAATTGATGAAATTACGAACTTAGATTCAAGTCAAATTGAACATGAAGCAAGTGTTCGTAAACCGTTATATAGTCAACGTATCATTCATAATTTAACATTAGATTCGATTGTATTTCGAAATACATTAATTTACGCCGTCATTATGGCAGTAGCAATCTTTATTTCATTAGCCTTTAATATCCAAAAATCTTACTGGATACCATTAACAGCACATACAGTCTTATTAGGCATGACAACTCGACGTATGTTAGACCGTTCTGTTGCTCGTGGACTAGGTACTATCTTAGGAACACTTGTCTTATCAGCCATATTGTATTTCAATCCACACTTAATCATTGCCGTTATCATAATGGGTATTGCAGCGATGGTCACTGAAACATTTGTAGGTTCAAACTATGCGTTCGCAGTTATATTTATCACGATCCAAGTTATATTATTAAATGGTTTAGCATCAGATAACCTTTCAATCTCAATTGCCTATACACGTATCTTTGATGTATTAATCGGTATAGCAATTGCAGTTGTTGGAATTCTTCTTATTAACCGTCAAACAGCGTCTGCCATGTTACCACGAACGATTGCAGAAGTGGTTCGTAAGGAAGCGGTCATCTTCCAATATTTATTCTCAGAGAATCACTACCAAGATGATTTACGTGAAAGAGATGAAAGTTTAGCACTTTCAGTGAAAATGAGTAACATGATTCAAATCAACAATTCAGCAAGTGATGAATTGTTCTCTAATCAAGAAGTAATTCGTTATTATTATCCAAGTATATTTGCCTTGGAAGAGATTAACTTTATGTTAATGCGTGTGATGCAAGATCATCAACGTCAACGTATTTTAGATCAGCAAATGGGAGAATACCTAGTTACTTTTGAAAATTTAGCGAAACATTTCGAACTTCAAAGCCGACTTGAAATTAATGAACTCTTCGACTTACCTCAATATAATTACATTAAATCGGCATTAATGAGACTACAAAATAATTGTGTGCATACACGTAAAGATATAGATGATGTTGAAAATGGTGTGGCGATTAAAGCATAGTCCAATAAGCAAGTTTCACTCTAAACGATAGTGGTAAAGCAAACTATCAAGTTAAAAAGGAGTTTGATAGGATGCCTTGGACGATGGATGATTATCCGAACACGTGGAAGAACTTCGATGAATTAGAACGTAAGAAAGCAATTGATATTGGTAATGCTATGTTAAAAGATGGTTATAAAGAAGGGGATGTTATACCGATTGCTACACAGCAAGCTAAAGATTGGTATAAAGATGCGACGAAAGATGAGCTAGATGAATTAAAACATAAACACATTACCCAACACCAAAAAGATCAATCTGCAAATCCAAAACTAAATGACGAAAATGTACATGTCTATTTCGAAGATGATGAATGGAAAGTGAAAACAGAAGGTGCGAAACAAGCGTCTGATACGTTTGAGATGAAAGCAGAGGCCACTAAACGCGCACAAGACATCGCTGATAATCGTGGTACAAAAGTCATCGAACATAATAAGAATGAATCATCATAATTAATAGTTGCAAACCTTTATGTCTAGACGCATTGTTCAATATAAAGGTTTGCATTTTTAATTATAAATTTAATTGTTAAAAATAATGTGAAATCAAAGAGTATTATTTTTAGTTCATTTTGCAATTCGCTATAATATACAGTGATGATTAAGGAGGAAATACTATGTATGTAGAAAGAAAACCATCATTGTATATAGAAGAATTACGAAGTGAATTTAAAGATAACTTACATCATTTTAAAGATGGAGACGAAGCCTTTGATAGACTTATTGGCTTCGTAGAACTGGACCACTTATACTCCTCAGCCTTAAAAGAAATCAGTACAAAATTAGATATTCTAGATGACAACTTTAATCACGTTTATAAACACAACCCTATTCACCATATGGAACGCCGTGTGAAAGAAATGAACAGCTTAATTAAAAAGTTGCACCGCAAACAACTAGATATTAGTGCAGAAAGTGCTCGTGAACATATATTAGATATTGCAGGTATTCGCGTTGTTTGTAACTATTTAGAGGATATTTATGTCATTGAAAAGATGCTATTAAAACAAGAGGATGTCAAACTTCTAAAACGTAAAGACTATATTAAAAATCCAAAAGACAACGGCTATCGAAGCTTACATATTGTTGTGTCTATCCCAGTATTCTTATCAAATAAAGTTGAAAAGCTTCCAGTGGAGATTCAAATTAGAACCATTGGTATGGATATGTGGGCAAGTCTAGAGCATAAAATTCGCTATAAGAATAATGCGAGTACGGATGATTATAGTGATATGTTAAAAGACTGTGCACTTGAAATTGCAGATGTAGAATCTAAAATGCAATCGATTCATTCTGCTATTTCAGATAATAACTAAAACGATTAGTTTAAAATATAACTTGATGAATTGTACGTAACTTGCAACACTTCTATAAGTTATACTTTTTAATTCGCCTCTGTTTTGATAATTTTGTGATAAAATAATAATTTAGTAATATAGCAATTTTTGAGGTTGATTATGAACAGAAAACATTTCAAAACACAAATTTATCAATTGAAAAATTATCATAACGAACAAGTCGAAGTCGCATTTGCCGGGAATCAAACTTCAAACAGGGCAATTGTCTTCTTACATGGGGCAATCATGACCTATCGCATTATGACGATGTTTGAACCGTACTTTAGAGAATATATGATGATCTTTATAAATTGTCCCAGTCGTGGCAAAAGTTCAAATATTGATCGCAATAATCATACATTAGATGATTATTCTGAACGTATTGAAGACGTTTTAGAACAGATTGTTTCGTCGCAACATCTTGAAAAGGTTATGGTCATTGGTTACTCGATGGGTGGTATGATTGGTACACGTTTGCTGAAATTTAATACATTGCCTATATCGCACCTTGTTTATTTAAGCAGCGCAGCTAAAATTACGCCAAACACAAGTATGCTAGCACGTTTGTTCTCGACAGATAGTAAACGTGATCACTTTAAAGATGAAATTACCGCAATTAAAAACTTGCCACAATATATTTTAAAAAAGACGGTCTACGCACGAAAAGAAAATGGACTAGATATCTTATCATTTGTCGCCCCAATTAAAACAATCATTACAGATTTAATATATACGATAAAAACTGATTATCTTCCAGATATAGAAGAAATTGAACAATTTCCTAAGTTACTATTTATCTCTGGTAAAGATGATGAAATCATTCCGTATACTGATTCACAAGCGACAATGGAGCAGTATAAACGCTATGGTGGAGAAACGAAAGAAATCGTCTATCCAGGTATCGGTCATATGGACTTTCCTTCTGTCCTTGAACAATTGCCAAATGGTACGGTAGGCATCGTAGATCATATTAAAGATTGGATAGAAGACAAATAAGACATCCTTCAGACTTACTTTAAACTATATGTAAAAATGTCTTGCTCGTGACGTAGCGTCATGAGGTAGTTTCAATGTAGGAGGTGGACACTATGTCACATTATACAGTTGGAGAGCTTGCCAATCATTTAGGAGTTACAGTTCGAACACTACAATATTATGATCGTAAAGGCTTATTGACAGCTGAACGTGCATCAGAATCAAATCGTAGATATTACAATGACGATCATATACAACAATTACAGTTAATATTCTTATTGAAACAATTCGGTTGTACATTGGATGAAATTAAAACGCTATTATACGAAGATAGCGATATGCAGACGCTTAAAGCAATGTTGCAACTGCATAAGAAAGAATTAGAGACAAGCATTCACGATCAAACAAAAGCACTAAAACATTTGAACAACGTTGACCAATATATTTCAAGTCACTCAAGCGCTCCAATAAATCATTTATCTGACATAGATAAAGCAATGAAACAATCGACTACATTGAAATCATTTAAAAGTAAAGTATGGATTAGCGCAGGTATCATTGGCATTATTCAATACACAGGGTTAATCGCAAGTTTATTAAGAAGTTCGAGTAAACCATTTATTGCGATAGTGCCTATCTTAGTAACCTATGCCGTTGGATTAACAACATATTATTATAAAAATATTTCATATCTGTGTCCCAATTGCCAACATACGTTTAAGCCATCATTGAAACAGTTCATTTTGGCACGACATACTATGCAAACACGTAAATTAGAATGCCCTGAGTGTCACGAAACACATTACTGCATCGAAGTTTCAGATGAGCAGAAATAGAATTTTAATCATGGTTTTCCCGGTCCATCTGTGGCCGGTTTTTTTAAATTTATAAAAAGAAAGCGTTTGCAAAAACGTAACTTATATATTAATATACTTGTATACAAGTTGTAATTAACTCAATAGGAGTGAAAGATGTGAAAGAAGGTTATCCAGAACAATGGCTTGGTGGCATGTCTAAAGGAGAAGGTGTCGCAGCAGAAATACGATTGCAAATTGTGAGTGGGGAAATCGAAGTAGATACGCTACTTACTGAGAATCAAGTCGCAAAACAATTTGATGTTAGTCGTTCCCCTGTTAGAGATGCATTCAAATTATTACAGACGGATCAACTTATTCAATTAGAACGCATGGGTGCTAAAGTACTACAATTTGGTGATCAAGAGAAAAAAGAACTCTATGATTTACGTTTAATGTTAGAGTCATTTGCCTTCTCTAAGATCAAACACATTGATAGAGCACCTATAACTAAAGAGATGCGTAAGCACCTTGAAATGATGAAAGTAGCAGTTAAATTCGAAGATGCTGAAGCATTTACACAACATGACATTCAATTTCATGAAGCAATGATTAACGCATCAAACCATCAATATTTACAAACATTCTGGAATCATTTGAAACCTGTAATTGAAACACTCGTATTACTATCTATGAGACATCGCATGGAACAGGATAAAGCGGATTTTGAACGCATTCATAGTAACCATGAGGTGTTTATTGAAGCGGTAGAACAATATGACTCTACAAAATTAAGAGAAGCCTTCCATTTAAATTTCGATGATGTTGGCGAAGACATTGAAAGTTTCTGGCTAAGATAAATAGAAGAAAGAAGGAATAATATGAAGTACATGATTGGTGTTGACATAGGGACAACTAGTACGAAATCAGTATTATACGATGAAAATGGACAATTCATCATGAAACACAACATTGGTTACCCCTTACATACTCCCAATGTAGACGTTTCTGAAGAGAACCCTGACGAATTATTCGATGCAGTACTAATGACTGTGAAATATGTAGTTAGAGAAGCAAATATAAAAAAAGAAGACATCAAACTTATTTCATTTAGTGCACAAATGCATAGTTTAATTGCACTCGATGCACAACATCATCGTTTGACTGAGAGCATTACTTGGGCAGACAATCGCGCGAGTAAATACGCAGAATTAATTAATAAAGAACATCATGGTTCAGACATCTATCAACGCACAGGAACACCAATTCATCCGATGTCACCATTATCTAAGATATTCTGGATGAAGCATGAACAATCAGATATTTATAAACAAACTGCCATGTTCGCAGATATAAAAACTTACATATTCTATCAACTATTTGAAAAATATGTCATCGATTACTCAATGGCATCAGCTACGGGCATGTTCAATCTTGAAAAACTTGACTGGGATAAAGAGGCACTTGAATTGATGGGTATCACTGAAGCACAACTACCACAACTGGTACCTACGACACATATTCTTAAAGGTATGAAGAAACGCTATGCAACTTTAATGGGCATTGATGAGAATACACCTATTATTGTAGGTGCAAGTGATGGTGTTCTCTCTAACTTAGGAGTGAATAGTTATAAAAAAGGCGAAGTCGCTGTCACAATCGGTACATCTGGCGCGATTCGAACAGTCATTAATAAACCTCGCACCGATTATAAAGGACGTATCTTCTGTTACGTACTAGACGAAGATCATTATGTCATTGGTGGACCAGTGAATAATGGTGGAGTTGTCTTGAGATGGTTACGAAACGAACTCCTTGCAAGTGAAGTTGAAACTGCAAAACGTTTAGGTGTTGATCCATATGATGTACTGACTAAAATCGCAAGTCGGGTTAAGCCAGGTGCAGAAGGTCTCATCTTCCATCCATACCTTGCAGGTGAACGTGCACCATTGTGGAACGCCGATGCTCGTGGTTCATTCTTCGGTCTTACACTCTCGCATCAAAAGGAACATATGATTCGTGCTGCTTTAGAAGGTGTACTCTATAATCTTTATACAGTTTATCTTGCGCTTATAGAAGTAATGAACGAAACACCAAGCACAATCAAAGCAACAGGAGGATTTGCTAAGAGTGAAGTGTGGCGTCAAATGATGGCTGATATCTTCGACACAGACCTTATCGTGCCTGAAAGCTATGAAAGTTCTTGTTTAGGTGCTTGTGTATTAGGTTTGAAAGCATTAGGGGAAATTGATGACTTCTCAATTATTGAAGAAATGGTCGGGACAACGAATGCACATCAACCTGATTCAGCAACCGTTCAAGTGTATCAACAGTTAGTTTCAATCTTCATTAATTTAAGTCGCTCATTAGAAGAACGTTATGCAGAAATTGCAGATTTTCAACGTAAGCACATGGAGTAAATCAATTAATAAAAAAAAGAAAACATTGGGAGAATTTACTATGTTTGGAGATATTTGGCCACTTATCAGTGTTGTTATCGGGATTTTATTACTATTATCATTAATTATATTCTTGAAATTGAACACGTTTATTTCATTAATTGTCACATCCGTTGTGACTGCTATATTACTAGGCATGCCATTAAATAAAATAATGGAGACAATTGAAGCGGGAATGGGAAGTACGCTTGGCCACATTGCTTTAATCTTTGGATTAGGGGCAATGCTTGGTAAATTACTTGCAGATGGTGGCGGTGCGAATCGGATTGCCGACACATTGATTGCTAAATTTGGACCTAAACACGTGCAATGGGCGATGTTAGTTGCAGCATTTATTGTAGGTATCGCATTATTCTTCGAAGTAGGTTTAGTCTTATTAATTCCGTTAGTGTTTACAATTGCTAAACGTGCAAAAGTATCACCACTTAAATTAGGTTTACCAATGGTGACAGCTTTATCAGTAACACATGGTTTCTTACCGCCACACCCTGGACCAGTCGTTATCGCTAAAGAACTAAAAGCGAATGTGGGAGAAGTATTACTATTTGGAATCATCATTGCAATTCCAGTAACGATTATTGCTGGACCTGTATTTAATAAAATTGCACAAAAAATTATCCCTTCAGCTTACACGCGTGAAGGTGATATCTCAGCATTGGGTTCTCAAAAAGAATTTAAAGAATCTGAAATGCCAGGTTTTGGATTAAGTTTATTTACAGCAATATTGCCAGTGATCTTAATGTTAATTTCAACTATTGTTCAATTAATCACTGGCCATGAAGAAGCTAAAAATTTATTTGAACAAATTGTTTACTTCATAGGTACTGCTGGTACTGCAATGTTAATTTCAGTTATCTTCGCGATCTTCTCAATGGGCTTGAACCGTGGCAGAAAGATGGACGACATTATGAAGTCAGTTACAAATGCCATCTATCAAATTGGTATGATGATCTTAATCATTGGTGGTGGTGGCACATTCAAGCAAGTATTAATTGATGGTGGCGTGGGTGATACAATCGCAAAAATGTTCGAAGGTTCTACAATGTCACCTATCTTACTTGCTTGGATAGTAGCAGCAGTATTACGTATTGCATTAGGTTCAGCTACAGTAGCTGCAATCTCTACAACAGGTATCGTTTTACCATTATTGCAACACTCAGACGTTAACGTTGCACTCGTTGTACTTGCAATAGGAGCAGGAAGCGTAATTCTTTCTCACGTAAACGACGCAGGATTCTGGATGTTTAAAGAATACTTCGGTTTAACCGTAAAAGAAACATTCCTAACTTGGTCATTACTTGAGACAATCATATCAGTATCAGGTATCATCTTTATTTTATTCATTAGTTTGTTTGTATAGGGTTAATGTTGAATGCAAAATGTAAAGCCACTCCAACAAGTGGCTTTTTTTATTAACACTGATATGACAAGTATAGAATGCAATAAGAAAGTAAGTTATGATTAAAATATTATCTGTTTAATGATATATTATTCTGTGAAATAAAAATTTACTGAGGGTATTTGAATGTCAAAAGTTAAAAAGATAAATGTGAGAGATATTGATTTAGATTTGTTACAAAATTCTAGAATTGATGATGTAGAAAAAGAAATAGATAAATTTAAAATGATAGATAAATTAGATCTTTTAATCATCGCACTCATTTGGGGTATGATTTTCATCATTGATTTTCAATATAGTGAATACGTTATATTAATCGTATCATTTATCGGTTTAATCTATGCTTTTTATGTAACGAGTATATTAAAAAAGCAAAACATAACAGTGCACAATTATTAATGCATTATAGCAATCCACCATTATTTGATAAGCATACACAAATCAAAGTCGTTCAAAGTAAATTTACTGAGTTCAATATATATATGATGTTTGGGGTATTCGGGTCACACTTTATCGTAAGTATTTTAAAAATAATCGATCATCTGTTTTTAAGTTGAAATTGAATAGAACTTAAACGCAAACTTCAAACAATTGGTTATCACAGGCTATTGCTAGGAAAGAAATCAAAAGAGTGATAAACTAACAAATGATATAAAAGACAGAATGTGCAAAGGAGTTACTTGAGTTTGAAACAGATAAAAAAAGCAATCATACCTGCTGCTGGTTTAGGGACGCGATTCTTACCAGCCACTAAAGCGATGCCTAAAGAAATGCTTCCTATTCTAGATAAACCTACAATTCAATACATAGTGGAAGAGGCTTCTCGTGCAGGAATTGAAGATATTATCATCGTAACTGGTAAACATAAACGCGCAATTGAAGATCATTTTGATAATCAAAAAGAATTAGAAATGGTTCTTGAAGAAAAAGGAAAAGATGACCTACTTGAGAAAGTACAATATTCTACGGACTTAGCAAACATCTTCTACGTTCGACAAAAAGAACAGAAGGGATTAGGACATGCGATTCATACAGCACGTCAATTTATTGGAAATGAACCATTTGCAGTCTTATTAGGTGATGACATTGTTGAATCAGAGACACCAGCCATCAAACAATTGATGAACGTTTACGAAGAAACAGGTCATTCAGTCATTGGTGTTCAAGAAGTACCAGAGAGCGTTACTCATAGATATGGTATTATTGATCCATTAGAAAAAGAAGGCCGTCGTTACGAGGTAAAACAATTTGTTGAGAAACCGAAACAAGGTACAGCACCTTCAAATCTAGCCATCATGGGACGTTACATCTTAACACCTGAGATATTTGACTACCTTGAAACACAAAAAGAAGGCGCTGGAAATGAAATTCAGCTCACTGATGCGATTGAACGTATGAATAGTGATATTCCAGTTTATGCATACGACTTTGATGGAGATCGTTACGATGTTGGAGAAAAATTAGGCTTCGTTAAAACAACGATTGAATATGCACTTAAAGACCCAAAGATGAAAGATGAACTCATTAAGTTTATAAAAGAATTAGGATTTTAATATAATGATACAAAAGAAGACCCCATAAGCACTTAAGTGATCAGCTTAAATGTTTATGGGGTTCAACTTTGATGTGAAAACATCGCACCTATACTTCTTTAGAGACATTTCGACTTAATTAATACTTAGTTAAAGCATCAGAGAGTAAGTATTAATTAAAAATTTTGTAATAGCTTTTTTCCTAAAAATATAGTTCACAATACACCTGACATATGGTAAAGAATTATGGGTTCTTCTTTAGATTACGTAATCTTGGATGTTTGATTCATGTTGAGTTGACTGACATGTCACGAGCATTATGAACATATATTTCAAGAAGTATAAATTCCACTCATCTCAGTTTCCGCTAAGATGAGCTTATGGGAAATATAATATGTAATGGTTATACTTCCCAACCTCCTCTAAAACTCTATGTATTAGATGTATATCTAATACACTTAAATTGTACAATATATTATTCAGATAGAATACCTGTCGAAATATCAAATCTTTAGCTAAAAATATCAATCTTTTTACTTCATTTAAAATTTATTGTAAAAGAAAGAGCCCCATCTTACTCTCCAGTTAAGATGCGCCTCTAACGAATTTTATCAGTTGAGAGCTTATTATACCCCTCATACATCAGATCGATCTAATGTAAGTTAATTATAAAGCAAACATAAAGACAGCCGTTATCAAAAGATGAACAGAAAGTATCAATAATTGGTTGATTTCTTAAAATGCAAATTTGCTTTAAAATTCTAACTAAATATATTCAATTTAAGTTATAAAAACTTATACATACTTTTGAATTAGAGGATTGATGAAAATGTAAGTTTTGATAAAATTATAATTAATAAAATAAAAAGGTGTGGGTCTTTTCTATGAAAAAGGTTATAAATGTTGTTGGCGCTATAATTTATTCAGAAGGGAAAATCTTATGTGCACAACGTAGTGAAAACATGTCATTACCATTAATGTGGGAATTTCCAGGTGGCAAAATTGAGCCTGAAGAATCTGAAAAAGAAGCTTTAATCAGAGAAATACAGGAAGAGATGAAATGTGATTTAGTTGTCGGTGACAAAGTGACTACAACTGAACACGAATACGAATTTGGCATTGTAAGATTAACTACTTTTAAGTGTACATTAAATAATCAAATGCCTACGCTAACGGAACACAAAGAAATCAAGTGGTTACATGCTGGTGAGTTAAAAACACTTCAATGGGCACCAGCAGATATTCCAGCAGTAGAAATGATTTCAACTGGTGAAGAATAATGCCTAATAATATAGTAGATAGTTTAAAGCAGTCATTGAATAAAGGTTTTATAGATAAAAACGTTGTTCACGAAGGTAATTTGAATCCCAAAATATTAATAAATAATAAAAATCAAAACGTATTAACAACTATTTTAAATGAGTTAAACAAATGTAATACATTTTATATATCAGTAGCGTTTATTACTGAAAGTGGGTTAGCAAGTATTAAATCAGCACTCTATGATTTAAATAAAAAAGGAATTTCAGGAAAGTTAATTACTTCTAATTATTTAGGATTTAATACCCCTAAAATGTATAAAGAATTATTGAAACTAAACAATGTTGAAGTACGCTTAACAGACATTGAGGGCTTTCATGCGAAAGGATATATATTTGACCATGATAATTATTCTTCTATGATCATTGGGAGCTCTAACCTGACATCAACTGCAATGAAAGTAAATTATGAACATAATGTTTTGTTGTCAACTCATAAAAATGGCGATTTAATACATAACGTAAGGTATCAATTTGAAGAATTATGGGATAACAGTATACCTTTAGATGAGAAATGGATTGAAGACTATGAATTATCATTTAGTCCGAAACTCTATAAAAATTTATTTGAAATCAATAGTGAGCAAAACACATTATTAAACAAATTTAATAAAACCAATGAAATAAAACCAAACATCATGCAAGAAGAAGCTTTGATGTCTCTAAGACAATTAAGAGAATCAGGTGAACATAAAGGGTTAGTTATATCGGCTACTGGAACTGGTAAAACTATTTTATGTGCATTGGATGTAAGGAATTATAAGCCTACTAAATTTTTATTTATTGTTCATAATGAGAGTATTTTAAAGAAAGCTCGCCAAGAATTTATAAAAGTATTTCCTCATGAAAGTCCACAAGAGTTTGGTTTATATACAGGTACTCAAAAAGAACAAAAAGCAAAATATGTTTTTGCAACTATTCAATCTTTAAGTAGAAATGATAATTACAAAAACTTTAAAAAAGACGCATTCGATTATATAGTTTTTGATGAAGCGCATCGAACTGATGCTAAAACATATCAAATTATTTTTAATTATTTTAATCCTGATTTTATGTTAGGTATGACAGCAACTCCAGAGAGAACAGATGATGGAAATATATTCAAATTATTTGATAATAATATTGCATATGAAATTCGATTACCTAAAGCCTTGGAAAGCAAAATACTTTGCCCATTTCATTATTATGGAGTTACCGATTATGTACATAATGGCATAGAAAGTGATGATTTTACTGATTTAAAAGATTTAACTTCTGAAGAAAGGGTTAGTCACATAGTTGAAAAAGCAAACTATTACGGTTTTTCAGGTGATACATTAAGAGGGTTGATATTCGTTAGTAGAAAAGAAGAGGCTATTGAAATAGCAGAGATGTTGACAGCTAGAAATATTCCAAGCAAGTCATTGATTGGTAGTGACACCCCGAATAAAAGGATGAAAGTAACAAATGAATTAATTAATGGGGAAATTAAATATATCGTCACAGTCAACTTATTCAATGAAGGTATAGACATTCCAGAAGTGAATCAAATTTTAATGTTAAGAGGTACACAATCTAGTATTATATTTATTCAACAGTTAGGTAGAGGATTGAGAAAAAGTTCTGAAAAAGAATATGTTACAATCATAGATTTTATAGGTAACTATAAAAATAACTATCTTATTCCAATAGCTTTGTCAGACAATCAATCTCAAAATAAAAATGCATATCGTGAGTTTTTAAGTAACCCTAATAAAATAGAAGGTATATCTACGATTAATTTTGAAGAAATCGCTAAGAAAAAAATCTATGATTCTATAGATAATGCTAAATTAAATAGTGTAAAAATTATTATTGATGCATATAAAACTGTTGAAGAACGAATAGGTCATATACCAATGCTTATGGACTATATTGAACAAAATTCGATTGACCCTCAGGTTATTTTATCTAAATTTAGCAGTTATCATGAATTTTTAAAGAAATATAAATATACGCAAATGGAACTCTCAGATGATGCAACAAAAAATTTATGTTTCTTATCAAGAGAAATATCATCTGGATTAAAAAATTCGGATTATTTAGTACTTGAATATATAATCAATAAAGGTCAAATAGGTGAAGAAATATATGATGAATTGAATCATCTTAATAATGAGGATATTAAAACTTCTTTAAAAATATTAACATTAGAATATTTTGGTCAAGCAGAACATGCGAGATATGGTAGTCCAATTATAACTAAGAATGGAAATAAATATATTTTGAGTGCTTCATTTAAAAAACATTTGGCAGATATGCAATATCAATTATATGTAGACGATTTAATTAGTTTAGCTAAATATTATAATGAGAAGTTTCAAAATTCAGGGAATGACTTAATCCTTTATAATCAATATTCGAGATTAGATTTTCTAAAATTAGTAAACTGGAGAAATGATGAAAAAAATATGAGTAATAACATTTATGGTTATAGAGTGTTAGATGATCATATTCCAGTATTTATTACATATAAAAAATCTGAAGATATAGAAGATAATATTAAATATGAAGATCATTTTATAAGTCAAGATGAATTAGCTTGGGTTTCAAGAGCAAATGCATCATTAAAAAGTAATGAAATACAAGATATTATTAACCATAAAGAGCAAAATAAAAAAGTTTATATTTTTGTAAAGAAAAGTGATGCTGAAGGAAGACTTCATTATTATTTAGGAGAAGCAGAATACATCCAAGGAACAGCTAAAGAAGAAATTCGAGATATTGGTGATAGAGTAGTAACAATGAATTTTACTATGAAGACATCAATTAGAGATGATATATATAGATATATTGTAGAAGAATAAAATTAACGATCACCATAGTGTAATTAGTCAGATTTTAAATTGCACTATGGTGTCTTTTATTATTTTGAATATATAATAATATATGTAATATACATAATGATTAGAGGGATTCAAGATGATAAAAGATATAAAAAATGTTTTGAATTTGATAAAAATGAAAAATAGTGAGGATGTCAGAACGAATAAAGATTGGGACCTAAGTGACAAGTATTCATCAATTATTGAAGAATTATTGCCCAAACAGCTAGAAAATTTATCTTATAATAAAGACCTTTCAACTACTGGAAGTGTTGGAAAGGGAAATTATAGTATGGTTCCATGGGTTACTACCTTTAACACTAATATAACTAAAAGCACTCAAAAAGGTTACTACATTGTTTATTTATTTCACCCCGAAGGCAAAGGGGTATATCTCTCTTTAAATCAAGGTTGGAGCGAAATTAAAGAAAAAACTTTGGGTGTGAAAAAAGCTAAAGAAAAAGCACTTGCCCTTTCCAAGTATTTAGCGTCATATCTGGATGATAATAACTTTGAAGTAGGTAGATTTTATTATTCAAATAATAAGGATAGTAAATATGATAAATCGGATTTGCCAAGTGGATATGCTCACGGTTCAATTATTTATAAGTATTATGATTTTGAGACTGAAGTGTATACCGAGGATATGATGATTTCAGACTACAAAGAAATGATTAAATTACTTAACGGATTAGTAAATAAAATTAATATAAATGAATATAACGCTTTATTATTAAATATTAATGAAATAGTAACAATAATAGAGACTAAAGAACTTAATGAAAGTATTAATGAAAATAAAAATATTCAAATGTCTCAAATAGATAAGCCCAAAGCTTCCACATATGCAAAAAAATATAAGACCTCTACTAAAAAACAAACTGATGACGACATTGAAAAAGCCCATAAAGAAAACAAAATAACGGGACAAATTGGAGAAAAATTAGCTTATCAATATTTTATGAATTTAATTGAAAAAAATATATCTGATAAAAATTTACAAGAACAATTTATTAATACAATTGATACATCTATGGGTGAACTGCACGGATATGGATATGACATGACTGCTTTTGATCCTCAAAATTTAGATAGTCCAGTTGAAAAATATATTGAAATTAAAGCCACTAAATCTAAAAAAGAGGATGAACCTTTTTACTTATCATTAAATGAAATATATGCCATGTATGAGAACCCTCAAAAATATTTGATATTCAGAATTATAGGATTAAATAGTAAAACACCTAAGTTTTATATTATTGATCCATATGAAAACCATGATGAATTTGAAAGTGTAGAGGATTTAATAGAGAAAGTCTTTAATGCCGAGTGTATTCAATTTAAAATATTTAATGTTAAACCATAGAATATACATCATAGTTAAGAGGGATAACATAAAAGTATAATTACCTGAACCTAAGCGCTTTAACGCATTGTGAGTAGTTCTAAGATAGATAACGTAGCGAAGTTATAAGAATCCTAGCGGAAAAGAAAGTGTCTCAAGACTACAGGCTTGAGCCTTTGCCGCAGGAAAGCGAAATAACTTAAGTAAGTGAATATCTATCTAAGAACTACTTTATAGCCCCCTAGGCAAGTATATCGACTTAAGTGAAAAATAAATCCTTTTATATTCCACATACATAAATTCCTTCAATAGCTTTCATTTTCAAAAAAGTGAACTATTTGTGAAAAGTATCACAAAAGACTTTAAAAATTTTTAAAAGGGTGTATGATAAGAATTGTAAGGAATAAGTAATGGGAAGTGATACTGATGAGAAAAGTAATTGAAGAAGTTGTTTTTTCTGATGAAGGCAGTTACGACATTTATTTGAAAACTGGTGTTAATCAAGGAATGATCGGTGATATTAAAGATGGCTACTTGACTATCGATTCAATTCCATATATTGATGCAGAACGACTATATTACTATGGACTCGAACGTAAAACACTCGTTACAAATTAATACAAATTGAATGGCCTCCTATTAACATTCAAGAACCTTATATGCCTTCGTTGGTGAGCAGTCGAAGGCATACCATAAATATACCCCTAATCATTCTGGAATAATGTGTTGAAAGCCCGTATCTTACCATAGAGATACGGGCTTCAGTGTATTACAAATCTTTGAAATTCTTCTTAACTTCATTATATTGATATTCTTGATTATATAACTTAAACTTGTAGCCTTCTTGACTAGAGAATGGCATTCTTACACGTGGAATTTGGTCCAATTGTGCGATAAATTCTCTCTCTTGGCGTGTACGTTGATTCACACTCATCTCCATCCATTCTTCTTCACTATATAAATCGATGAAATGAAATGAGAAACTTGTTCTACTCTTTTCAGCGCGTAACGCTTGAATACGTTCTTCAAATGTCATTGTGTATCCTCCTATCTTTCTATATGCCCAATGATTTAATTACATATATTAACTTTAATACGTTTTCATAAAGATTACAATTCATCTTAGTATTTTCATAATAATATTTCCTGGGAATTGTCTTAAAGGTTTAATGCATTTTAAATAAGGTAATGTATTTTATGAATCTAAAGTAAAGGATGAAGTGAAATGACAGAATTAAACGGACGAGTAGCAATTATTACCGGTGCAAGTAGTGGTATCGGAGCAGCAACAGCAAAAGCACTTGAGAAGCAAGGTGTTAAAGTCGTATTAGCAGGACGTAGTCATGATAAATTGAATACGGTAGCAAAAGATATGAATGAAGACAATATACACATTGTACCTACAGATGTGACAAACCAAGTAGAAGTAGATGCATTAGTAGCAAAAGCCATCGATGTATTTGGACACGTGGATATCTTCGTAAATTGTGCAGGTGTCATGCGTTCATCAAAAATCACAGACTATCAAGTTGAGTCATGGGATTCAATGGTTGATACGAATATTAAAGGACTTCTATACAGTCTCAATGCGATATTACCTAAGTTTGAAGCACAGGGGTCAGGACATGTAGTCAATTTAGCATCTATATCTGCGAATGAAGTATCTAAAGAAAGTGCATTATATAGTGCTACAAAATCTGCTGTACTGATGATTTTTAATGGCTTAGAAAAAGAATTAGCAAAAACAGGGATTAAAACAACAAGCATATTACCAGGAATGGTAGATACACCAATGACAGAACGCAGTGACTTTGGTGGTCGTAAGAAACTAGATCCTGAAAATATTGCAGATGCGATTGTTTACGCATTAACACAACCTGCACATGTTAATGTGAACGAAGTGACAGTACGACCAGTGTAGTAGCTTATAGAGAGGCTAGGACATTAAGTACTTGGATAGTGTAAAATTATTTTAAAATGGTACACTCATATTGAAGGACGATAGTGGGGATAACTAAGATTTAGAGGAGTGACAAAGATGGAGAAACGTCTTTATAACTTATTAGAATTATTAGTTAGCTATAATACGGAGAGTCCACCTGGACGTAATACAGACCCTTTGCAGGATGAGATTGAAGAATTATTAAAAGCACTTGGATTTAGTATTCAACGGGAACAACTTTATATGAATGATAGTGTCATTGTCGCGACTTTGAAGGGGAGTAACCCTTCCGCACCTAAACTTATATTAAATGGCCATGTAGATGTGGCATCAGTAGATGATGATTCAAACTGGACGTATCCGCCATTTGAATTAACCCAATTGGATGACTGGCTTTATGGTCGTGGAGTAAGTGATATGAAAGGTGGTATGGCGTCATTATTTTATGTTCTTGAAAAGTTACATCAAGAAGGACGCCAACCTAAAGGTGATATTATTGTGCAATCGGTTGTAGGAGAAGAAGTAGGTGAAGCAGGTACGAAACTTGCTTGTGAAATTGGACCTAAAGCTGATCTAGCACTCGTGTTAGACACAAGTGAGAATATGGCGCTTGGTCAAGGTGGTGTGATTACCGGCTGGATTACCGTGAAAAGTAAAAATACCATTCATGACGGTGCGCGGAGTCAAACTATCCATGCTGGTGGTGGGCTATTTGGTGCGAGTGCCATTGAAAAAATGACAAAAATTATTCACGCACTAAACGAATTAGAACAGCACTGGGCTGTAATGAAACATAGTCCAGGTATGCCGCCAGGTGCAAATACCATTAACCCGGCAGTGATTGAAGGTGGACGCCATCCAGCATTCATTGCAGATGAATGTCGTTTATGGATAACGGTTCATTATTTGCCAAACGAGCGATATGAAGATGTAGTTGCAGAAATAGAAGATTACTTGAATCGTGTGGCTGAGGCTGATATTTGGCTTCGAGAGAATCCATTGAAGTTTGAATGGGGCGGTGAATCAATGATTGAAGATAAAGGTGAAATCTTCCCTAGCTTCACCATACCTACTGAACATCCTGGATTTAAAAAATTACAGTCAGCACATCAAACTGTTCATGGAACGGATTTAAAGCATGGTATGAGTACGACTGTAACTGATGGTGGTTGGACAGCACACTTTGGTATACCAACTATTTTATACGGGCCTGGTAGTTTAGAAGAAGCACATAGCGTCGATGAGAAGATAGAAGCATCAGAACTACAAACCTATAGTGATGTTCTCTACCAATTCTTAAATCATTGGTACGATCACCCTGAAAAATAAAATTGTTTACAAAAATAAAGGCAATGGTCATGAGCGACCAATGCCTATTTTATATGTTATTTCTTTAATGAACGACGAATACGATTCATCCAATTCGCACGACGTTTAGATACAACTGGCATACCTGATGGTTGAGCTGAACGTTTTTTAAGTTCTTGTCCATATTTAATTGCTTCTTGCATTAAATAGACTTGTGAATTTAACGGTGATAAGTTATTTTCCACATAGTGATAATGACCATGTTCATCTTGGTAGCGTCCTTTTTGATTATCAGATAATTGTAAGTCCATGAAGTCGACTAGGCGTTTTCCAATTTCTTTATCTTCAACTGGGAATAAGATTTCTACACGTTTAATCATGTTACGTGTCATTACATCAGCTGATGATAAATAGATGCGTTCATCTCCATTGTTATGGAAGTAATAAATACGAGAGTGCTCTAGTAAACGACCTACGATACTTACCACTTCAATATTCTCACTTATACCAGGAATACCTGGTTTTAAGCAACAGATACCACGAATAATGAGTTGAATCTTCACACCGGCTTGTGATGCTTCGAATAACTTTTCAATGATGGCTTTATCAGTAAGTGAGTTCATCTTCATCATAATCTTACCGTTGCCATGTTGAAGGTGACTGCTAATCTCTTTATCTATGCGATCGATAAAGACATCACGAATATCAAATGGTGCTACGATTAATTTATTATATTCTGGTTTTACTGAGTACCCACTTAAATAATTGAAGAAGTTAATGGCATCTTCTGCAATTTGTTCATTTGTAGTGATAATACCCATATCTGTATAGAGTTTCGCAGTCTTGTCGTTATAGTTACCTGTTCCTAAGTGAACGAATGATGTTAATTCGCCACCAATACGTTTAACGACTAAAGCGATTTTACTGTGTGTCTTAAGATGTGTCATACCATATATAACGTGACAACCTGCATCTTCTAACATGCGTGCCCAGTGTACGTTGTTTTCTTCATCGAAGCGTGCTTTCAATTCTACAAGTACGGTTACTTGTTTACCTTTTTCAGCAGCTTCTTTCAAACTCTTAATAATAGGTGAGTCTTTACTAACGCGATACAATGTCTGTTTAATCGCTATTGTATTAGGATCGTCTGCAGCTTCGCGAATAAAGTCAACAATCGGTTCGAAAGATTCGTATGGGTGATGGAAGAAGATATCACGTTTTAATGCAAGTTCATATAAATTATTATTGCCTAAAGAACGTGGAATCTGTGGTGAATATTTTTCATAAGTTAAATAGTTTAATTTATGAGATAGGTGATCGACTAAGCCGAAAATAAATGTTAAGTCTAATGGTCCATTTAAGAAATAAACATCTTGCTTATCAACTTCCAATGTTTCGATAAGCCAGTCTAAATCATCTGGGTTTGCAGTACGACCATCAACTTCTAGACGTACAGCTGAACCACTCTTACGTTCTTTAAGGAAACGTTCGATTTCGATAAGTAAGTCTTCAGCGCCATCCTCATGTATCGTTAAATCGGCATTTCTTGTGATTCTGAATGTGAAGGTATTTAATACTTCATAACCTGTAAATAAATAATTGATAAAATATGTGATGACGTCTTCAACCATGACGACATATTGTTTAGCACCTTCATTATAAGTTAAGAATCTTGGAATGAGTGACGGGATTTGAACGATTGCTGAGTTGATTGCATCTTCAGTATCAATATCTACGAAGATATTTAAACTTTTATTGTTAAGTTTAGGGAAAGGATGATACGCATCAATGCCAAGTGGTGTCAACGTTGGTAAAATCGTTAACTTGAAATCTCTTTCCAATTTGCTTAACAAAGGTTCAGATAATTCGTGTGGTTCACACATCACTATTTCATAATCTTGAAGTTCAGTCATTAATTCGTTATAACGTTCATATTGTGTATCAACATATTTTTTAGCTTTTTCTTGGATGGCATCAACTTGTTCCTGTGGTGTCATTTGTGCTTTGTTTTCTGGTTTATCGTAGCCCATCTTAACTTGGTCTTTTAACCCTGCAACACGAACCATGAAGAACTCATCTAAGTTAGAACTAAAAATAGATATAAAGTTTAATTTTTCTAGTAGCGGATTATTTTTATCATATGCTTCTTGAAGTACGCGATAGTTGAAATCAAGCCAACTTAGTTCGCGGTTGTTGTAGTATTGCGGTAAGCTAATATCATTTTCTCCCAATTGAGTTTGCATTCCAAATACACCTCGTCATTTCCTCAAATATGCGTTATTCTTTTCAATTAGTAAGTAAAAGGCATAATATCCTAACTTTAAGATAGCACACTTGTTTTAAGATTTTGTAAAGATAATGGAAACATTTCCTTTAAGTATCTTTTCAATATGTTTTTTCTGTCTGTTTGCTTGATATTCTTCTGCAATAGGCTCGCCTTCAGTATAATAAACAGTTAATTGATAGTCCTCGTCACCTTTTTTCTTTTTCTTCAATTCAACATCGACCACGAAGCTTGTTTGTGAAATATTTAATGCGTTGATAAATTTAATGATGCCGCCGAGTGCTTGAATTGTATCTACTTCTTTATTGCTAAACCAATCTGTTTCTTTGCAATAGAATTTCAATAGTGATTTATTTTTGAAACTAGCGAGTAACGCTAATTTAACACGGTCTTTATGTGTATAACCGTTAATCATAGAGTTAGCAATGATGTAGTACGTGTGTGGTGAACTTGAATCTGAATCGATAAAGCTACCTAGGTAGTAAATATAAGCGCCTTCTTCAAATAGACGTTGATCGTTATCACTAATGTCTAAATCAGCGATAGCAATTAATTGTGATAATAAGGATTTAGCTAATTTAAGACGTGCTTGTGAACTAACATCTTCAATCTTATATTCGCGTGCTAAGAAATGAATGGATTCTTTACGTACATTATTTTTATCGAAGACATCAGGGTAGCGTTCACGTACTTGCTTCATGACATATCCTTCACGTAAACCGTTTCTAGAGAATGTGAACTGTTTAGCGTCTACAATTTTATACAACGTTTTAAACACTGAAACAGCTGGTAAGATGATGTCTACACGGTCACGACTTAGTCCGTCAAGGTTGGTTAAATCATCGCGATCACTTTTACGAATGATATCAAAGACTTCATCAATATCCTTATTCGTCATTGTATAATTGTGTACACCGCCAATAGGGTATGAATGTTCGGCTTGATGGATACGGGCTACATTTCGTGCTGAACCACCGACACCTACAAGTGCAACCTCTTGATCTTTCAACCACTCTAAAGATTCAAATTGTTGAGATAGGAATTTCTCCATATCTTTAATGGCACCTTTGTCGTTATGATCTTTGTCGTTGAAGAACTTTCTTTTAAGTGTTACGACACCAAAAGGGAAACTATGTGATTCAAATAATTCTTTATCTTTAAATAACGTTACTTCAGTTGAACCGCCACCGATGTCGACGGATACTCCGTTTTCAATTTCAGTAGTGTGAGTAATTGCGTAGTAACCATAGTAAGCTTCGTCTTCTTCGGGTACGATTTTAATATCAATACCAACTTCATTTTTAACTTCATTGACAATTTCATCATTGTTTTTAGATTGACGGATTGCGGCAGTAGCAATCGGATGTAATTCAGTTACATTGAATTTATCAGACACAGATTTAAAGCTGTGTAATGCATCAATGAGTACTTTTATGCCTTCTTTACTCATTTTATTATCTTTAGTGAGATATTGGCTTAGTCGAGCAGGCGTCTTAATGTTGAGCAATTCATTAATTCCTGATTCTTTATTAAAGTTAAAAATAACTAATCTGATAGTATTTGATCCAATATCTACTAAACCTATTCGTTCTTCCATCGTGTCCTCCTAAATGACTAGAATAATGTTGATTAAAATACACTTCTATACCTTTATTTTACCGTAATATAACACTTTGAAAAAGGGAGACTGCTATAAATATTTAGTAATAAGTAAAAATTTTGTAAGGGATTACATAAAAATAAACCTCCTCGAAGATAGAGGAGGTTTATGTACATATCTAGTATAAAATATTGTGAATAATGGTGATATTATTTCGGAATTTTAACAGGTCCACCTGGTCCTAATGGAATACCTAGTAAGTACCAAGCGATAACGAATAATGTCCATACGACACCTAACGCAAAGGTGTATGGCATTAAACTTGAAAGTAGGGAACCTAGTTTCATATTTTTATCATACTTTTGCGCGTAAGATAGAACGAGTGGCATATAAGGCATCATCGGAGTGATTGGGTTTGTAATTGAATCACCAACACGATAAATCATTTGAGTAAATGCAGGATGATAACCTAGTAAAATCATCATCGGTACAAAGATTGGAGCCAAAATACCCCATTTTGCTGATGCACTACCAATGATTAAATTAATCAAACCACTAAGAATAATGATGCCTATGATAAGTACGATACCATTTTGATGTTGAAGTAATTTGGCGCCATAGACTGATACAATAATACCAAGATTACTCCATTGTAAGAACGCTAATAATTGAGCTGCAAAGAATACGATTAATATGAAAGACCCCATTGAACCAAGAGAGTCACTAATCATACTACCTAAATCTTTCGAGTTCTTGATTTGTTTACTCAAAATGCCATAGACCATACCAGGAATTAAGAAAATAACAAGAATTACTAAACCAACCCCATTAATTAAAGGGGAGTCGTCAATAAGACTGCCTGTTTTCGCGTTTCTTAACCAACTTCCTTCTGGAATACAACAAATGATTAGGGCAACAATCAGTAAAAGAAATGACATGTTCGCCCAGAACAATGCTTTCTTTTCAGTTGGCGTAATATGAGATGACGTTTCCTCTTCTTCATCATAATTTGCTTGACTCGCATCATATTCACCTAAACGTGGTATAACAACCTTTGTTGTAGTGAAATAGATAACAGGAAGTACTAAGATGACACTTGCGGCAATAAAGTACCAGTTCATAGCCACATTAATCTTGACGCTATCTGAAACAATCTTCGTCGCTGGTTCAGTAAAGGCATAGACTAATGCATCTTGCATACCAATTAAAAAGTTTGCACCAAAACCACCTAATGAAGAAGCATAGGCCATTGCAAGACCGGCGATTGGGTGATAGCCAATCTTAATAAAGATCATTGCAGCAAGTGGGGGTAAGATGACTGTTGCTGCATCCCCAGCTAGACTTCCTAATATCCCAATTAAAATGATAGTCGGTACAATGATTTGATTTGAAGCTCGGTTAACAACTGAAATCATTAACTTATCAAAATATCCTGATTTCTCAGCAGCACCGACACCAATCATCACTGCTAATACAAGTCCTAGTGCAGGAAATTCAGAAAAGTTCTTAACGGCATCATTCATAATCATAGCGATACCTTCAGTACTAAGAATACTCTTTATATGTATGGTTTCTCCATTCCCTGGATGTTTCACTGATACGTCAAAAAGAGACACAATCCAAGTGATAACGGCTAAGCCAACACACATTAAGAAGAAAAGCATTGCAGGGTCTGGTAATTTATTACCAGCTTTTTCAACACCATTTAGAAATTTATTAACTAAAGATGTTCTTTCTTTTGTATTAGTGGTCATAAAATGCCCCCCTTTGTTAGTTAACTCAAAGTATAACAAACTGATTTTTAAAATATAGCAATTTTCAGAAATTTAAGTATAAGAATTGGTTATTAATGTGATAAGTACAATAATAATTACTTATTAAATAAGATTGGAATTAAATTGTGTGATGAAGCGCTATCATTATGAGCATAAGGTTTGAGGGTGTTTGAAGTGTGGAAGATAAATATTGTATAGATGAGTTAAATTTCATTAAAGAAATTTGAAAATAGGAGTGAAAGCCGTTATGAAACGTTTAGAAAATAAAATTGCAGTCATCACTGGTGCAAGTACAGGTATCGGTCAAGCATCAGCAAAAGCCTTGGCTAATGAAGGTGCACATGTACTAGCCCTTGATATTTCGGATGAATTAGAAAAAACGGTTGAAGAAATAAATCATAATGGAGGTAAAGCTACTGCGTATAAAGTAGACATCTCAGATGATAAACAAGTCCAAGACTTTGCGGATAAAGCTAGAGATAAGTATGGGCGTGTAGATGTTATCTTTAATAATGCGGGTGTAGATAATAGCGCAGGCCGAATCCACGAGTATCCTGTTGAAGTATTCGATAAAATTATGGCAGTGGATATGAGAGGTACATTCTTAGTAACCAAATTCTTATTACCGTTAATGATGGAACAAGGCGGTTCTATTATTAATACGGCATCATTCTCAGGACAAGCGGCCGACTTATATCGTTCTGGATATAACGCTGCCAAAGGTGCAGTCATTAACTTTACGAAATCTATCGCTATTGAATATGGTCGTGAGAATATTCGTGCGAATGCTATTGCACCAGGAACAATTGAAACACCATTAGTAGACAATTTAGCTGGTACTTCAGAAGATGAAGCGGGTAAAACGTTCCGCGATAATCAAAAATGGGTCACTCCATTAGGTCGATTAGGTAAACCTGAAGAGGTAGGTAAACTTGTTGCATTTCTAGCATCTGACGATAGTTCATTTATTACTGGTGAAACGGTTCGAATTGATGGTGGTGTTATGGCTTATACTTGGCCAGGAGAAATGTTAAGTGATGATAGATGGAAGAATTCAGTAGAATAGCAATTAATTGTAATAGTTAAATTAAAATGAAGGTTAATATTATAACCCCAGTCTATGGCAGTAGACTGGGGTTTAGTGACGTCAAATGACGTTAATCTTCATTATATTAAGCACACCACACACTAGTGTGAGAATGCGATATTTTGATGATATGACTTAAACTATCAAATTCATAATATTTTAACTAGTAACTTACCATTTTATTCTCTCATAAGCATCATCATTTAGTGAACGAACGATTTCAGTTACAAGGCGTACTGAATTTTCATAATCATCTGTGTGGAGTACTGACACATTTGAATGCATATAACGTAAGGCAACGCCAATAGAAATTGTAGGTATACCTTCATTTGCAACATGGATACTTCCTGCATCTGTACCACCGCCAGCTGTTGTATCCCATTGCACAGTAATGTAATGTCTTCTTGCAACTTCTTTAATATGTTGACGTAAGCCTTGATGTGCAACATTAGATGCATCCATTAAGATTACTACAGGACCATTTCCTAAAGTCGTCTCACTTCCAAGGTTGTTCATTCCTGGTGTATCGTATGCGACTGCAACATCCACTGCAATAGCGAGGTCAGGTTTGATTTTATTAGCAGCAACTTTAGCACCACGCAATCCAACTTCTTCTTGCACAGTTGCCCCTGCATATAAATCTACACCGATTTGTTCGTCTTTAAGTCTTTTTAAAACATCGATTGCAAGTGCACAACCGTAGCGATTATCGAATGCCTTAGCAGTTAAATATTTGCCATTCGCTAATTCTTCAAATTCACTATAAGGTGTAATCATATTGCCAACTTCGATACCGTGATTTTCAGCATCTTCTTTACTTCGAACACCGATATCAATAAACATATCTTTGATTTGGACAGGTTTCTTACGTTCTTCTGGGTCAAGGACGTGAGGTGGTTTTGAACCGATAAGACCACGTACTTCAGTACCATCATCTGTTGTGATAGTTACTTTTTGAGATAACATGACTTGGTTCCACCAACCACCAATAGGTTGAAATTTAATAAATCCATTATTATCGATTTTAGTCACGATAAAGCCAATTTCATCTAAGTGGCCAGCGACCATAAGTGATTTTGTTCCATTGTCACTTGCTTTTTTACCGAAGATACCACCCAAACCATCTTCTATAATTTCATCACTTACAGGCTCTAAATATTCTTTCATCTTTGCCTTTACATTGCGTTCATAACCAGCAATGCCATTTACATCAGTCAATGATTTCAATAATTCAATTGATTCTTTCATAAGCACACACTTCCTAACGTCATTATTTACTATCATTGTAGCATGTAGATTTTTGATTTTCTGAAAAAATTGTTTCTAATAAAAATTATCTGGTAATGATATACGTAATAAGATAAAGTAAATGCTATAATTTAATTGAAAAATGACACAGTGGGAAGTAGATGAGTATGATGAAAAAGTTCTTTGTATTGACGATATTAATGGTGTTAAGTGTAAGTATATTAGGCGCGTGTAGTAAGGAACGCTCTAAGACATATGAAGGGGACATGGAAGGGAAGCATGTATTAACGACATTGTCTTATAAAAAGAATAAAGTAGTAAAACAATCAACGGTAACAACATTAAAATATAATGATTTCGGTATGTCTAAGAAAGAAGCTAAGAAGACATTTCAAGATCATCATCAATTGAAAGACCTTAAAGGTGTATCTTATAGCTTAGAAAATAATCATGAAAATTGGGTTGAAACAATTGATATAAACTATAAAAAAGCAAACATCAAAGAAGTCGAGAAGCACTTCTCTTTAATGGCAACATCTAAAAAAGGCAAAAAGGTCAATATGGAAGGGACCGTTAGAGAATTAAAGAAATTAGGCTTTAAACAAAAAAGTAATATGACAGATGAATAATGAATCATAAAAGCTGTAACAACGAGTAATGCTCAAGTCGTTACAGCTTGTTTTTTATGATTAAATAATGCTAAGTGCATCGTTTAAGTCGTTAATAATATCTTCAGCATTTTCAGTACCTATAGATAGACGAACCATTTCAGGAAGTACACCAGATTGACGCTGTTCTGCTTCAGTCAATTGTTGATGTGTTGTACTTGCAGGGTGGATGACAAGTGATTTAGAGTCTCCTACATTTGCAAGTAATGAGAATAGTTGTAATTTATCTACGAAGCGGGCGATATCTTCCACTGAACCATCCACGCCAAATGTAAGAATAGCACCTTGTCCTTTAGGTAGATACTTTTTAGCCAAGCTATGATATTTATTGTTTTCAAGGCCTGGATAATTTACCCAAGTGACTTTAGGATGTTGATCTAAAAATTGAGCAACTTTTAAGGCATTTTCAGAGTGACGTTCCATACGTAGATGTAATGTTTCTAAACCAATTAAAAATTCATGAACATTATAAGGCGATACAGCTGAACCTAAATCACGTAATAATTGAACACGTGCTTTAGTGATGTATGCAGCTTCACCTACATCATTCGTATATGAAATGCCATGATAACTTGGATCAGGTTCGACTAATCCAGGGAACTTACCGTTATCCCAATTAAACTTACCGCTATCAACTATAATGCCGCCTATTGATGTACCATGGCCCCCTATAAATTTAGTAGCTGAATGGATAACAATATCAGCACCATGTTCAAATGGACGACATAAATAAGGAGAAGCAAAAGTATTATCAATGACAAGTGGTAAACCATTATCGTGAGCAATTTGTGCTACCGCTTCAATATCTAATACATCAATAGCTGGATTACCAATTGTTTCAGCATAAATCGCTCTCGTTTTATCATTAATCACCTCTTTAAAGTTGTTAGGATCACTAGGGTCAACGAAGTGAACTTTAATGCCTAGCTTTTTAAATGTGATGTTTAATAAGTTATAAGAACCGCCATATAGGTTAGACGATGCTACAATTTCTGAACCAGTTTCTACAATATTAAGTAATGCCAATGTAATAGCAGCTTGACCTGAAGAGGTAGCTAATGCACCAACACCACCTTCTAATTGTGTGATACGAGCTTCAAAGACATTCTGAGTTGGGTTCATAATTCGTGTGTAAATATTACCTGGTTTAGCCAAAGAGAATAGGTCTTGGGCATGTTGCGTATCATCAAAGACATAACTTGATGTTTGGTAAATAGGCACAGCACGTGATTTTGAGAATTCATCGATAACTTGTCCAGCATGAATTGTTTGTGTTTCAAATTTCCAATTTGGATGATTGTCTGTCATAAATATTACCTCCAATTAATAGAATATTCTGATAATTTATTTTTAATTATTATACAGCACTTTAAAATGAAATCAAACTGAATTAGTAGGAATTGAAAGGTAAGGGATAGAATTTCTGAACGATATATATAGGGTGTTCAATAAAATCAAGAAATACTAAGCAAGAGAAGGCACTTGATATAAGCACCTTCTCTTTTTAGTCAGCTATTACGAGTATACGAAATAGCTATAAAATATTATTTTGTCCGAACCTAACCTAAATTTGTCATCGAGTTAACGTATTAATTTCAATTTATAGTCAATGATATTTTCTATTGAACCATCAATGCGTTTAATTACAATATGGTCACTTGTAATTTCATTCGGACTTTTGACACCAACTGCGGCTGCAATGTTAAATAGTCCTTCATGTAAACTTGTAATATAGTTCGTTACTCGATATTGCTTTTCATCGACAATGAGTGCTTTTTCTTTCTTAGGATCTGTCGTCGCAACACCCACAGGACATGTATTTAAGTGACATTGTTGACTCATAATACAACCTACACTAATCATCATGCCACGAGCAATATTAACTAAATCGGCACCTAATCCTAAAGCAATTGCTACTTTATCTGGCGTGATTAATTTACCTGAGGCAAAGATTTTCATTTTATCTCTAATTTGATGTTGCTCTAACATACCAGATACGATAGGCAGCGCCGTAAATAGTGGTAAACCGACACCATCTTGTAATTCTTGGAATGTCGCACCTGTACCACCTTCGCCGCCATCAATTGTGATGAAATCCGGGTAAATATTCATATCAACCATCGATTGAACTAGCGCTTCAATTTCTTCAACTTTACTCACTACGATTTTAAAGCCGACAGGTTTTTGACCTAGTTGACGTAGTTTATCTACAAATTGTAATAAGTCTTCAGGTGAGTCTATAAAATCAAATCGGTTAGGTGAATTCACGGTTTTATAGGGTTCGATGTTTCTGATTTTGGCTATTTCTTCTGTAACTTTATTGCCCTCCATATGTCCACCGCGGGTTTTAGCACCTTGTGCGAGTTTAATTTCAAATGCTTTGACCTCTTTATGATTGGCTGTCTTCAGAAATTGCTCGTCGCTAAAGTTGCCATCTTTATCACGGACACCGAAAAGACCTGGTCCGATTTGGAAGATAATGTCGCCACCACCTTTAAGGTGATATTCTGACAATCCACCTTCACCTGTATTCATCCATGTGCCTGCACGAGCTAACCCTTGAGATAATGCAGTGATTGCTCGACCACCAAGTGCACCGTAGCTCATTCCTGATTGACCGACTAGACGTTTGATTTTATATGGATGTCTTAGATTGTTTCCGAGAATAATAGCGTTATCGTCTGTTAAGTAATACGGATCAATATCTGTTTGATCTCTATGTTCATCACGTTGAAATAAACGCTCGTTGTCTACTTTATAGACAAATGTTGAAATCATAGTTTGATTATCAATTTGTAATTCATTACGTTGTAAAGGAAACATTGTATTTCGTATGTAAAATCCATCCTTATACTCTCGTTGTGTTCCAAAACTAGACATTCGAGAGTTGTATTTACCTGCTAGCACAATATTTGTGTACTGGTTTCTTGAAAATGGTTTCCCCTCTGTATCATTAGCAAATAAGTATTGACGTAATTCTGGTCCAATCTTTTCTGCAAAGTAACGTACACGTCCTAGAACAGGATAATTACGTAAGACACTGTGTTGATTTTGCCCTTTATCTTTAAATAGCAACACAAGTACTAAGCCGATTATTGAAAGAATCACAATAAATATCATGATGTTAACAATAAACTGCATAACTGTAAGTATAGAAATCAATTTTATTTCTCCCCCTTTGAACTTTCTACAATTAAAATCATACACCAATGTAAATCTTTTACAATTTAAATTAGGAAGAAATTTTCAATTTCTTAATATTAATAATCTGATAGAATAACAAATGATATATGACATACATGTATTTCGATGATAAAGTATGATGTACAAGATGTAAGAGGTGACCTATGGAAAAAAAGGGAAAGTCATTGAAACAAGAGGGTTTAAGAAATCAATGGGGAAGTCCTGAAGTAGTAAAAAAAGATTTCTTATTAATACCCATTTACATCGTTTTTCAAAATTTAATGCCAATTATTATTGTTTTCGGTGTTCTAGGTGTTCATGCGATGATAACGCAAGACCCGCCACCACTCTATTTATATAATTTGATGTTGAGCGTCAGTTTCGTTATAGCGCAATTTATTGTTATCGTGTCATTTTTTGCATTACATAAACTCTATATTGCTGATGTGGCATTTAGACAATTTCGCATTGTTAAACGTAATTACTTACCATTAATAATTAGTGTTAGTCTCAGTGCATTATTACTTTATTACGCTTTTAATTTTATGGCGCAGAAACTACCTAAACCTTTAAGTTATGATGTAACTCAAGCGCAACTTCGTCTTGAAGGTCTATTCAATCATCCAATTGCAATTGTGTTTACTTTTATTACAGTGGTTGCATTACAACCTTTAATTCAAGAATTAATTTATCGACATTTAATCATTCATGAACTCGGAAAAAAGCTGAATTTGATGGTAGTTATTGTATTGAGTATAGTGATAGAAGTAAGTGTACAGGTATATGACTTGATATCCATCATGGAAGTGATACCGTATTTAATATTATCAATTGGCTCTATCATTATTTACATAAGAAGTGGAAAGAGTTTAGCAGCATCATATCTTTATCATAGCTCTGTACATTTGGTGATATTTATTACTACAATGGTAGAGAAGTTCTTTTAATTTTTGATAATAGTTGAAATTTACATATTCAAAAAGAATAGATAGGGAGAGACTTATGACAAATGAATATGAACATTCGCAAGAAACATCTAAGCATTCACAACTAAACAATGAATTTGCATCAAAACGAATTGTTAAACGTGATTTCTGGCTTATACCAGGCTACTTAATTATTAATATTGTTTTGCCATTGATATTAACAATAGTTGTAATGATTACGATTGTAGCTATTACGGGTCAAACCTCACAAGATCCTTTCATAAAACAATTAATGGGGATTAATCAAATTTTTGTCTTATTAGGACAGTGTCTGTTATTACTATTATTTTATTTAATGCATCGCAAATCGCTTATTCCATTAGCAATTCAACGCTTTAAAGATTTGAAAAAACATATCATACTGATTATTGTTGTTCTCATTGCGATGTATTTGGCACAATTTTTATACGGAAACTTAATAGAATTGCTACCTGAAAAATATCAGTTTAATAATACTGAAAATAATAAACAAATTGAGGAACTCTTTAAGACGAGATGGATTTGGCCAATATTATTTTTAGATATAGTAATCGTTACGCCAATCGTTGAGGAATTACTCTTTAGACATCTCATTATTCATGAACTCGGTAAGAAATTAACATATGGTGCAATGTACGTTGTATCAGTATTAATCTTTGCTGGATTACACGTACTAAGCGCATCATCTCCATTTGAAGTTGGACCATATTTAATTATGGCTATTGGATTTGTTGTTGCGTATCACTATAGTGGTCGTAACTTAGCAATCACCATTACGTTGCATATGATAAATAACTTAATTTCATATTTCTCTATTATTATTTCGATTATTTGGTAATCGATTTACTCCGATTGAAGTGAGATACAGTGAATCAAGAAATGTTAACTTGAATTTGCTTATTTTACTTCTTTTTTTGTTATTATAGATATAAATGATGCTAGAACAGATTAAATAAAAAAGTATTTTAATTTATTTTCCAATAAAAGTAATAGTTAAGAGGAGGTTAGTAACAGATGTTATTAAACATCAAAAATTTATCATATAAAGCGGATAGACGTATGATACTCAAAAATATCAACTTTCAATTAAATGAAGGTGAGGCAGTAGCAATCATAGGTCCATCCGGTAGTGGGAAGAGTACATTTTTAAAGCAGATTAATAATCTAATTAGCCCGACAGATGGGGAACTTTATTTCAAAGATAAGCCATTCAATGACTATCCTCCTGAAGAATTGCGTATGAAGATAAGTTATCTCATGCAACAGAGTCAACTTTTTGGTGAGACGATTGGGGATAACATGTCATTTCCAGCGTTAGCTCGTGATGCGCACTTTGATAAGGAAAAGGCACTCGATTTATTGAAGAAAGTAAACTTAGGTCAGTATGATTTAAACTCTAAGATTGAACATCTATCCGGAGGTGAACGTCAAAGGATTACGATTGCACGTCAACTTATGTATCGTCCGGATATATTATTGCTAGATGAATCTACAAGTGCACTCGACACGCAAAATAAGCACATTATTGAACAAATGATTTTTGACATGGTTAAAGAAGGTGTCGCAGTCTTATGGATTACGCACAGTGATGACCAGAGTATGAGACATTTTCATAGAAGAATAACAATTAGTGATGGTGAGATAACGAAAGAGGAGGCGTTAAATCAGAATGAGTAATACAGCCCTTTGTTTAACTGCATTATTATTATTAATTCCAATCTTTATTTCGTATAAAGAAGGGTTACATATTATTAAAGATTTAGTAGTAGCTTCCGTACGTGCAGTTGTACAGTTAATCATCTTAGGTTTTATATTGCACTATATTTTCAAAATAGATCAAGCATGGATATTAATGTTAGCAGTGCTAATCATTATTATAAACGCATCGTGGAACACAATTAACCGTGCTTCTCCTGTTATGCATCATGTCTTTTGGATTTCATTTATTGCTATATTTATTGGAACTGCCTTACCGCTAACTGCTACTGTATTAGCTGGAGCGATTGATTTCAAAGCAAATGAAGTTATTCCGATAGGTGGTATGTTAGCTAATAATGGCCTTATCGCGATTAATTTAGCTTACCAGAATTTAGACCGAGCATTTGTTAAAGATATTACTGATATTGAATCTAAGCTTACATTAGCGGCCACACCTAAATTGGCTTCTAAAGCATCAATTAGAGAGAGTATACGACTTGCTATCGTACCTACGATAGACTCGGTAAAAACATACGGTCTAGTTTCTATTCCTGGTATGATGACAGGCTTGATTATTGGTGGCGTACCACCATTACAAGCGATTAAATTCCAATTGTTAGTTGTGTTTATTCATACAACGGCTACAATTATGTCAGCGTTAATCGCGACATATTTAAGCTATAATCAATTCTTTAACGTCCGTCATCAATTAGTGGCGCGTAATAGTGCACTTAACGCACCCGATGAAGAAGATGAAGATAAATAAATTAAAAAGTCAGTTTTCACTTGAATCACCAAATGAAAACTGACTTTTAATCTACTATGCTTTGTCCACTAATATGATATGGAAATGTACACCTTGCTTAGATGGTAATAGTGTAATTGAACCATGATGATAATTAACAGCGTCTTTTATGATAGATAAACCGATACCATGTTGAGCTTTATTTGCTTTCGACGTATACGACTGTTTAAATAATGCATCAATATTATCGTGAGATAAACCTCGACCATCATCCATATAATCAATCATCAAGTTATTTTCAATTTTAGAAAAAGTAATCTTTATGCTAGGGTTGATCTCATTATGATCAATACTATTATTAATTAAATTGATCAGCAGTCTCTCGAAATACAATTTATTACCATAAAATGTTGACCCATCTTCAAAATGAAAGTCGCAAGTTAGGGATTGGTAACCAATAATCTGAGCAATTCGATTAACTGTTGATTGAATAGGGAAGTTCTCTTTATCATGCTTCATCTGATTGGTTTCCATATCAAAGGTTTGATTCAAGCTATCAATCAAATCACTCATAAACGTTGCTTTCTCCGAAATAAGTTGAACATAAGATTGTGACTGTTCATCTGCTTGTATTAGTTTAGAGTAACCATAAATTGTTGTAAGTGGCGATTTTAAATCATGTGAAATTTGACTAATCCATTTCGATTTATAATACGACATTTGATTATGGTAAAACTTATCAGACAGCATTTGTTCATTCAATTTCGACAAAGATGCGTCCAGTTCCGGATATGTTCGACGATTCTTAAATCGTTTACGCTTCGACGTCGGCTGGTGTAGTTTGCCTAGCGACAAATTACCTATCCAGTCAATGTAAAAGGATAACGGTCTTGTAAGACGTTTTGAAATTAACATGGCCGTTAAAGCAACTAAAATGACGTTAGCCATAATAAACGTGATGAAAAGTAAAATATATGTATTCTTACTATCATTGAAAGCTTCTCCAAAGTTATCATTCCACAATATCGTTCTTTGACCTGGATTCTTCACAAATTGAAGTTCATTGTTTGAAATTGAATAGTTGTAATGATTGAAATCTAAAGATGATAAACTATCAAGTAGTTGTGATGTTTTGATTTCATCGCTATTTGTTATTTTAGGTTGTTTCATTTTATTTCTATAGATATAAACAAGATACGTGCCTTCTTTTGATACAACAGAATTCGCATTATTTATGTTATTTAATAGCGTTGGTTTTATATTTGAATTACGTTTCGATTTTGGGTAGAGAATGTCTCCATTTTTACGGACGAAGTATAAATCGACGTTACTCTTTTTGGCTAAAGATTTAAGATTAGCATTGGGTTCTTGAGTAATGCCATAAGTCTCTAAGTAAGTAGGCTCAATCTCATTAATATCCCAATAAATATTTGGTAATACTTTAAAAAACAGTATGATAATTAATGTACATGTGATAGTAAAGTTTAGAAGTACAAATATCGTCATGTATTTAAGAAATTTTAATGTGAATTTATTAATCATTGCCATCTTCCTTAAACATATAACCTTTGCTGCGTACAGTTTTAATCATCTTAGGTGAATTTGGAGCCGCTTCAATCTTCTTACGCAAAGTTCTAATATGCACCATTAAAGTATTATCGTCGACACCTGTATCATATCCCCAAACTTTAGCGTATAGCTGATCTTTCGTAAGTACTTGGTTCTTGTTTTTAACAAGATACGTTAATAAATTATATTCGCGATTCGTAAGGTTGATTGGTTTCTCATTTACACACACTTCCATACTATTAAAGTTAATAGTTAAATCATTATAACGATACATCGACTGACCTTTATCGTTTAAATGTAATGAAACTCTATAGTATAACTCCATAGGGTCAAAGGGTTTCTTAATATAATCAACTGCACCTTGTTCAAAGCCTTTATAGACATCTAAATGTGTTGTTTTAGCAGTCACTACTATGACAGCTGTGTCATTTAAATCAATATATTTCAGTAACTGATAACCATCTTCAGACTTTAAATTTAAATCTAATAATATAACTTGAAAATTGAAGTTCAGTAATTCATATTTTGCATCCTCAATATTATCAACAGATTTAATATGTTGTATCCCTTTTGTACTTAAAGATAATTTCATCAACTCATTAATATCTTTATCATCTTCAATAATGAGCACTTCACCGTTCATTAAAACCACCTCAATATCTATCTTATACAACTTTTTAACATTTAACTATTCCGGTAATTATGATTTAAGGAAAAATTAAGATTAAACTAAGTAGTATTTAATTTAAAAATTTTACTATATAACTAAATCATTTAACGAAGGAGCAAATTAAATGAAAGTTATATCCCAGCTGCTTGGAATTATGATTACATTACTTGCACTATTTAATATACTTAGATTATTAATAAGTCTAATAGAAAGTTATTTTAGTATGAATTTCGGTATTGATTTTGTGTTGCATAATAATTATGTGACTTACGGCGCAATTGCATTACTTGTTGTTTCAGCATTTCTACAAGAACTTATCGAACATCAATACAACAATAATGAAAGTCTCTTTTAAAACATTGGGGAAGAAAAATATAAGTGAATATTATATAATGGAACAGTTACGAAACTTGAAGAACAGTGCGTAGCTGTTTTTTTTATGTAAAAAGATTAAATGAAAGGAGTATGAATGATGTCTGTTATGCGGATAGCGACATTTATCATCAGTGTATTTATAGTAGGTATGGTTGAAATGATGGTCGCTGGTATCATGAATTTAATGAGTGATGACTTAGGTGTTTCAGAAGCAATAATTGGACAACTTGTCACACTTTATGCATTAACCTTTGCGATATGTGGACCTATACTTGTTAAATTAACAAATCGATATCCTGCACGTCCTGTATTATTATGGACTTTAGTCATCTTTGTAGTAGGTAATGGAATCATCGCTGTGGCGCCTAACTTTACGATTCTAGTCATTGGACGTATATTATCTTCAGCTGCAGCTTCATTAATCATTGTTAAAGTCTTAGCGCTCACAGCAATGCTAACGATACCTAAGAACAGAGGTAAGATGATTGGCGTTGTCTATACTGGATTCAGTGGGGCAAATGTCTTTGGTGTGCCCATTGGTACGATGATTGGTGATTGGATTGGTTGGCGTTTCACATTCGTATTTATTATTGTTATTAGTCTTATTGCCGGCTTATTAATGTTGAAATATCTTCCAACTACTACGGAACTCAATCAAGCCAATAGAATGTATAATAACGTTTCCGATGATAATCAAGTCACATCTCATATTGTTCGACCAGTTGAGATCATTAAGTTTTTAGCAATTACATTGCTTATTCTAATCGCTAATTCAGTGACGTTTGTATTTATCAATCCACTTATTTTAGAAAATGGTCACTCCATGGGCTATGTATCATTAGCACTACTCGTTAATGGCGTTGCCGGTGTTGTTGGTACATCAATGGGTGGTGTACTAGCTGATAAATTGACTAGTAAGCGATGGTTAATTATTGCTTTCTCAGTATTTATTGTCGTGATGCTAGCCATCAATTTAATTTTATCTACAACAGTACTATTATTAGTTGGACTCTTTATTTGGAATATCGTGCAATGGAGTACGAACCCTGCGATACAAAGTGGTATTATCGAACATGTTGAAGGTGACACAAGTCAAGTTATGAGTTGGAATATGTCTTGTCTTAATGCAGGTATTGGTTTAGGTGGTATTATCGGTGGCCTTGTTGTTTCAAATATGAATGTTGAAGCGGTCACGTTTGTAAGTGCCTTTATAGGTTTATTAGGACTGATTATTGTACTTACATTAAAGAACGTACATTATGCTAAAAATTAATATCATATAACCATTTTAAGAGCCTGGGACATAAATAATATGATGATGCTATTTTGCAAATTCGCAGTAGCTGACTGAACTGAAAATGCGCTTAAATCAAGCTTTTTTCAGTTCTAGTCATCCTTGCGGGGGTGGGACGACGAATTTAAAAAGAATTCTGTCCCACTCCCTTTCTTTATTTATTTACATGTGGTTCTAAGTTGTTTATCGAGTAAGGTTCATAGGGCATGGTGCCTGTTCTAGCGTAATGAACTAAGTCACTTATCATACGTTTGCTTAATTCGAACTCATTGTTTGAAAGTTTAATAGAGTGACCCTGTAGTATATCCATCTTACCGAACCAGAAGACTAAATCTAAAATATGATAAGCACTTGCAAAATGAACATGTTCAGGTCGAGCCCAATCAAAGCGTAACAACCAACGATAAGAATTATTACTCATTTGTTGAAGTAACGTGAATGTTGGCTGTTTAAAATATAATTCCGTCACGACATGTGCTTGTTGTTTTCCAGTTTGAACACGACTGAAATCGACGTGAATATGATTTAATTTCATGACATCAACGAAACGTTGAGGGCTCAGTTTTCGTGATTCATTTCGGATATAACAATCGCCTTCATCTTTCGTATAGCTTAATACAATGGGTTTGTTGAATTCAGTTAGAGGCCTACACATCTTGCTATCTTTAATCGGTTGATATATCAATTCTAAGCCTTTAGATTTGCCACGTGCTTCCGCGTCATATGCCATTAATTGTAGAATTGCTTGATCATCTAAATCGTTTATACTTTTTCCGGAAAAGTGTTGTTGCATTAAATCATCAAAATGTTGTGCTTTCATCATGCCAGTTTTTGCTGAATCTAACTGCAATATGCCACTTAATAACATCACTTGATGATAATAGTGGTCAAGTTGTGGTCGCTGCATCAATGCTTGAATACTCATACTGCCTGCTGATTGACCCCATAATGTAACATTGTCAGGATCTCCACCAAAATACTTAATAAAATGTGCAACCCACTTTAATACCGCAATTTGATCAGACAGACCGTTATTTTTATCGTAGTGCGCGTTAAAGTAAGACCAATCTAGAAATCCCAATGCACCTAATCGATAGTTGAACGTAATCACAATGACATCATATTGCTCAACAATATGTTCTGGAGTATATAATTCTGCTGAACCATGACCATTTATAAAGCCACCACCATAAAAGTAAATGATTACAGGTTTCTTTGCTTTGCCAGTAGATTGACGCCAAATGTTTAAATGTAGGCAATCTTCATTAGGTTGAAATTTCTGTTTCGTAGTTGAAAAGAAAGTTTCTAATTTATTGAATGGTTGTGGAGGGATTGCTCTGAATTGTGTAGCATCAACCAATGTATCATAACTATAGATAGGACTAGCGTGTTTAAAACGACGATGTCCAATAGGGGGATATGCATAAGGAATGCCTAGAAATAAATCTAAATTCTTATGTGTCAAACCTTCGAAAGAACCATATTTCGTATTAATTATTACCATCAGATTATCACCCAATATTTATCAATTACTTTAACTATAGCATTATTTTATAAGTTGAAAGATATTGAATACTGTTCTATTCTAAAAAAAACCTAAGTATGAACGTAGTCACACTTAGGTTTACAATATTAATCATTATGTTGTTGGATTGCTTCTTTTCTTTCAGGTTCCTGTTGTTCTGCTTCCAATGTATCTTCTTTCATTTGTTTATTAATCTTCTTAGCGCGTTTGTAATATACACTCTTGAAGTGGCTTGTAATACCAATTCTATAAAAGACAAGTGCTAAAACAATTATAACTAGGAAATCGTAAGGGTAGTGTATTAGGTTAATACCTTTAAACTCTTTACTACCGATAAATGACATACAAGCTAATAAGATTAAGTAGACAATAATCCACATACTTCCACCGATTTGTTTTTTAGTGTTTTTCCAATTCATTTTATATTCATAGAAGAAATAAATTGGTAATCCTAAAATAATAATCAATATAACTTCAGCTGTGGTTGGCCACATCGCCCAATAAATTGCTAATGAAGCAAGTACAAAAGATAATGGCGCCATTACTTTTAACATCGTGCCTCGGAATGGTCTGTGTAATTTAGGTCCCATTTCACGTAACGACATTACCGTAGTTGGTCCTGTTAAGTATGCGACTAATGTTGCTGTTGAAATAACAGCGGCTAATACACCCCAATCACGGAATAAGGTCACCATAACCATACTGATGATCGCATTAAATACGATGGCTACACGTGGAATATTATAAGTTGTATTAATTTTACCTAAGAACTTAGGAATATGACCATTACGTTCCATTGCATTTAATACACGACCAGTAATCGCAACAAATGATACGCCTGTACCAAATGGTGAAACAACCGCTTCGATGTATAGCAAAATAGCTAACCAGTTGATACCTAATAAGATTGCCATGTCTGCGAATGGTGAATTGAAGTTGATACCACTCCATCCATGCTCATGAATCATTGATTGTGGCATAGATGTAATAAATGTACTTTGTAGTATGATGTACAGAATTGCGCTCAACGTTAATGAAATTGCAATTCCACGTGCAATATTCTTTTCAGGATTTTTAATTTCAGATCCCATATTAATGATTGTTTGGAATGCATTAAATGAGAAGATGATTCCTGATGTTGTTGTTGCTGCAAAGATTGGTGCGCTACCGTACGGCATAAATTCGCCAATAGATGAACCGTAGTTACTAGTGTCGAAACCTGAAAGCATTAACATGATGATTGTTAGTAACGGTACACCTAATTTAAAGAACGAAATTAAACTAGTGAAAGACGTTAATAATTTAACTGACCAATAGTTTAATAAAGAAAAAATAATGATAATGACATAGACAGCGAATAATCCTGTCGTACTGATTGAACCATTATGCATTAATGCAGAAGTTGGTTTTGCCCAATCCCATGGCCATGAACTGATGTATTGTACAGCAGATACTGCTTCAATTGGAATGATAGTAACTAATGATACCCAGTTTGCCCATGCGGCAATAAATCCTAACAATGAACCGTGTGAGTATTGAGCATAGTTACTCATACCACCAGATTGCGGAAACATTGTTCCTATTTCGATATAGTTATAAGAAATCGTTCCTATAACTATAAACCCGATAATCCAAGATAAAATGGCTGCAGGACCAGCTGCAGAAGAAGCTTCCCATGCACCAAATAACCAACCTGAACCAATTAAACTTCCTAGTCCTAATAATACAAGTTGGACCAGATTGATCTTACCTTCGTTATTATTTTGTCCCATAAATACTCCTTTATGTTGTTTTAATATTCATCAAAAATGATACGTTATAATTATACGCTTATCATTTCATTAGTCAATTCATGATTTTGTAAATTTACAAATGATTGTGTAATTAATAGTTATTTATTGACTTAAATAATATAATGATTGTATTGTTATCAAACTAATGATATGAGGTGACTAAGGTGCCAGAGAAACAATCCGATAAACAGGTATTAGCTTTTTTAGAAAAAGAAAGTCAATGGAAGGAATCTTATCAATATTTAAGAAATTTAATATTTGATGAGTCAGAATTAGAAGAAGCATATAAATGGATGCATCCAACATATACCATTAATGATAAAAATGTTATAACGATTCATGGTTTTAAACATTATGTAGCGTTACTATTTCATAAAGGTGCAATTATAGAAGATAAATATGAAACGCTAATTCAACAAACAGAGCGAGTTCAAGCAGCAAGACAGATACGCTTTAAAACACTGGAAGAAATTAAAGAACGTCGAGATGAAATTTTATATTATATTAATGAAGCCATTGAAGTTGAAAAGGATGGCAAGAAAGTTGAAATGAAGAAGACAGAGGACTATGAAATACCTGAAGAATTACAGCAAGCATTCAATGATAATCCTAATTTAGAAGAGGCATTTTACAAATTAACGCCTGGTAGACAGCATCAATACATATATCACATTTCACAAGCTAAGCGTAGTCAAACAAGACAAAGCAGAGTTGAAAAATATATTGATCATATTCTTGATGGTAAAGGGATGCACGATAAATAGATTTAGAATGAAAGAAGCATTTAATCAACATCGCTAAAGATGAAGATTAAATGCTTTTTAAATGATGTTAACAATAGTTCAAATTAGATAGTCAATTAACCATTTAATTTAACTAAAATTTTAGCTTGAGATTTATCGTTTACTAATTGTTCGAATCCAGATTCAACAATGTTTTCTAATTCGATTTCATCTGTTACTACGCTCTTAACATCTAAACTACCGTTCGCAATTAAATCAATTGTTTGTTGGAATGTAGTAGGAGAGTATGCAATTGTAGAAGTTAATTGAACACCTGAGTTAGTTAATAACATTGGATCGAAATCTACTGCATGAGCAAAGATTGATACGATGACAACTGTACCTCTTGGACGCGTAACTTGTACAGATTGAGATAATGTTACATCAACACCAGCTACTTCAAATGTAACATCTACACCATTTTCTGTATGTTCGTTAATAAAGTCTACAGGATTTGTATTACCAGAGTTAACTACATGCGTAGCGCCGACTTCTTTAGCTTTAGCTAAACGTTCTTCAGATAAATCAAATACGAAGATTTTACTTGCACCAGCTGCTTTAGCTGCAACAATTGTTAATAAACCAATTGGGCCAGCACCAAATACTGCTACTGTATCACCAAATAATAATTTACCTTCTTTAACTGCTTGAACCGCAACTGCAGTAGGTTCTACTAAAGCACCTTCTTTATCAGATACACTTTCAGGTAATGCATATACATTTTCTTCTGGCGCATTTGTAAATTCGGCAAAGCCACCATCAGAGCCTAAACCGATAAATGAATAGCCATCATATAAATCAACGCTTTCATCTTTCTCGTGTTTAGATACAGTTGGGTTAACAACTACGCGGTCACCTTTTTTATATTTAGTAACGTCTTTACCAACTTCTTCAACAACACCAGCAAACTCATGTCCTAAAGTAACAGGTGCTTTTTGTCCAAGTAGTGGATCAGGTTTATCTGTAGAGATGAAGACTGGTCCTTCTAAGTATTCATGTAAATCAGTTCCGCAAATACCTGCCCATGAAACTTTTACTTTAACTTCATTGTCTTTTAATTGCTTAGGTTCACGATCTTCCACGCGAACATCTTTTTGACCATACCATACTGCTGCTTTCATTTTTACAACATCCCTTCAATAAATACTTATTACACCTATAGACTAATACTATTAATTTTGGAATGCAATTTTGAATTCAGCTTCAAATTATTTACTTAGAGAAGTTTGACAATTTGATGAATTTTATTGTGAGCAACTTTATTTTTGACAGTTTTTTAACTTGATCATGCTTGAAACAACTTTAAAAAAATGTAATTGTGAATTTTTTTAATCTTTTCATATAAGAAATGTTTCAAAAAATTATATAGGGTATATAGATATAAAAGATGGAAAAAGCTTGAATTATATTGAAATTGAATTAATTAAAATTTTATGAAGCAAAGGCCATGAGGCTCTTGTTTAACTTATTACGTATTTGTTTAACAATGGGACTACTGGCCTTTTTGTTTTATGAGCTTTTTTATCTGGCAACAATAGGAAGGAGCAATATAATGACGCTAAGTATTAAGAACTTAACAAAAATTTACTCTGGCAATAAAAAAGCAGTAGATAATATTTCATTAGATATTGAATCTGGTGAATTTATTGCCTTTATTGGGACAAGCGGTAGCGGTAAAACGACAGCTTTACGAATGATTAACCGAATGATTGAAGCCACTGACGGCACAATTGAAATGAATGGGAAGAATGTTCGAAATATGAATCCAGTTGAATTACGTAGAAGTATTGGCTATGTTATTCAACAAATTGGATTGATGCCTCATATGACCATTAGAGAAAATATTGTCTTGGTACCAAAGTTGCTTAAATGGTCTAAAGAGAAGAAGGATGCTAAAGCAAAAGAATTAATCAAGTTAGTAGACTTACCTGAAGACTATTTAGATCGTTATCCATCTGAATTATCAGGTGGTCAACAACAACGTATTGGTGTCGTACGTGCATTAGCTGCAGAGCAAGATATCATCTTAATGGATGAACCTTTTGGTGCATTGGATCCAATTACGAGAGATACTTTACAGGATTTAGTTAAAGATCTTCAAAAGAAATTAGGGAAAACATTTATTTTCGTGACACATGATATGGACGAAGCGATAAAGCTCGCAGACCGTATTTGTATCATGTCTAAAGGGAAAGTTGTTCAATACGATACACCGGATAATATTCTTAGAAATCCTGCCAATGATTTTGTTAGAGAATTTATTGGACAGAATAGATTGATTCAAGATCGTCCGAATATGAGAACGGTTGAAGATGCGATGATTAAGCCTGTTACGGTAAATGCCAACGACACTCTTAATGATGCAGTCAATGTTATGCGACAAAGACGTGTTGACACAATATTTGTAGTCAACAATCATCATCATTTACTTGGATTCCTAGATATTGAAGATATTAACCAAGGGTTACGTCAACGTAAGGAATTAATTGATACAATGCAACGAGATGTTTACAAAGTCCATATTGATTCTAAATTACAAGACTCCGTACGTACGATATTAAAGAGAAATGTTAGAAACGTACCAGTCGTTGATAATGACAATGCACTTATAGGTCTAATTACACGTTCTAATCTTGTTGACATTGTCTATGACTCTATTTGGGGTGAAGAAGATGATGAGATGACATTGTCTGATTCGCACATGAATGATGTCGAACGTGAAAATGAGTTAGGTAACATTGAAAAAAATGAACATGCCGAAGACCGTCATAATGACGCTACATCGAAACAAAAAGATGTTACAGATAGATTAGACACACATGATGTGAAGGATTCTGACCATTCGGGAGTTGATCGTTAATGCGCCAATTTTTCCAAGAATATGGAAGCCAACTCGTATCGAAAACGATAGAACACTTTTACATATCAATTATCGCGTTATTAATTGCGATTGTAGTTGCGGTTCCGTTAGGCATTTTATTATCTAAGACGAAACGTATTGCAAATGTAGTGTTAACGATAGCGGGTGTGCTTCAAACAATTCCGACGTTAGCAGTATTAGCCATTATGATTCCAATCTTTGGTGTAGGTAAGACGCCAGCAATTGTCGCATTGTTCATTTATGTATTGTTACCAATTTTAAACAATACAGTTCTGGGAGTACAAAATATTGATAAGAATATCATCCAAGCTGGAACAAGTATGGGTATGACTAAGATGCAGTTAATGAAAGATGTCGAATTGCCATTAGCCTTACCACTTATAATTAGTGGTATACGTTTATCAAGTGTATACGTAATCAGCTGGGCTACATTAGCTAGTTACGTTGGCGCTGGTGGACTCGGTGATTTAGTCTTTAACGGATTAAATTTATATCAGCCACCAATGATTATTAGTGCTGCAATTCTTGTAACGTGTCTGGCTTTACTTGTCGATTTCATACTTTCTTTAATTGAAAAGTGGGCCGTGCCTAAAGGGCTTAAAGTATCTAGATAAATACAAAGGGAGGATTTTAAAATTATGAAAAAGTTAAAACTTACTTTCATACTTCTTGCAATGTCTCTCATCGTATTATCTGGATGTAGTTTACCAGGTTTAGGCGATGGTGACGGTAAAGATAGTGTGAAGATTACTGCCACAGAAACTAGTGAAACAAAAATTATGGCAAATATTGAAAAACTAATGATAGAACATTATACAAATGGCAAAATAAAACCTACTATTGTTGGTAATTTAGGTTCCAGTATTATTCAACATAATGCATTACAACGTGGAGATGTGAATATGTCAGCAGTAAGATATACTGGAACAGAATTGACGAGTGTACTTGATGCACCACCAACAAAAGATACTAAAAAAGCAATGTCAGAGTCACAAAGATTATTTAAAGAAAAATATAATCAGAAATATTATGACTCATTTGGGTTTGAAAATACGTATGCATTCATGGTTACTAAAGAAGTAGCTGAGAAATATCATTTAGAAAAAGTTTCCGACTTAAAAAAATATAAAGATGAATTACGTTTAGGCATGGATACACAATGGATGAACCGTGCTGGTGATGGATATCCAGCTTTCCAAAAAGACTATGGGTTTAAATTTGCGAGTGCACGCCCAATGCAAATTGGTTTGGTGTACGATGCTTTAAAAAATAAAAAATTAGATGTTGCTGTTGGTTATTCAACCGATGGACGTATTGCTGCTTACGATTTGAAAATCTTAAAAGATGATCGTAAATTCTTCCCACCATATGATGGAAGTCCATTAGCAACTGAAAAACTAATCAAAGATCACCCTGAAATTGACAAAGCATTGAAAAAATTACAGGGACAAATTAGTACTAAAGAAATGCAGAAATTAAATTATGAAGCGGATGGAAAAGGTAAAGAACCTGCCGTTATTGCAGAGGAATATTTGAAGAAACATAATTATTTTGAAGATGACAGTAAGAAAGGTGGTCAAAAATAATGAAAGGTAACTTGTTAAGCTCACTTTATGAATACTATACCTTGAACTTTGGCTATCTGATGGAACTCTTTTTCAAACATTTATTAATGTCTATTTATGGCGTGTTATTCGCTTGTATTATTGGCATTCCGATAGGGATTTTAATTTCAAGATATACAAAGTTATCATGGCCTATTATTACTATCGCGAATATTATCCAGACAGTTCCAGCAATCGCGATGTTAGCAATACTTATGCTAGCACTTGGGTTAGGGCCTAATACTGTAGTGTTTGCAGTATTCTTATATGCGTTACTTCCAATTATTAAGAATACGTACACTGGCATTACAGAAGTAGACTACAATATTAAAGATGCAGGCAAGGGTATGGGAATGACTAAGAATCAAGTCATGCGTATGATTGAATTGCCATTGTCATTATCAGTGATTATTGGTGGTATTCGTATTGCTCTAGTTGTAGCGATTGGTATCGTGGCAATTGGCTCATTTATTGGAGCTTCTACACTAGGAGATATTATTATACGAGGTACAAACTCTACTGATGGTACGGTTTATATACTTGCTGGTGCCATTCCAATTGCGTTAATTGCGATTATTATAGATTTAGGATTACGTTTATTAGAAAAGAAACTCGATCCAACGAATAATAGTAAGAAACGAGACAATAAAGTTCAAAGTATTAATTAATGGTTACAAATGAAAAAGAACCTGAGCACAACATTGTGTTCAGGTTCTTTTTAAAATGTTTAGAATAAAATTGAAGCTAATGGTGGAACAATGGCAACGATAATTACGCCAACGATAACAACGGCGATACTACCCATTGACTCTTCAGTTTCACCAAGTTCTTTGGCTGCAGCTACGCCAAGTGTGTGTCCACTTGTACCAAGGGCTAAACCACGAGCGATTGGATTTGAAATTTTAAACCACTTAACAATTTTAGTACCTAATGCAGAAATAACAACGGCATTTAGAATAACGGCTAATGACGTTAACTCTTTGACGCCACCTATACCTTGTGATACTGGAAGGGCGATCGCAGTTGTAGCAGCTTGTGGTAGCATTGAAGCACCAATTTGATCGCCTAATTGGAATACAATAGCTACTAAGTAAATTAAGATAAGTGCGATTAACGTTCCAATTGCGATACCCCCAAAAATTTGTAGCCAATATTTTTTAAGTACATCACGTTTTTTATATAAAGGGATGGCGAAACTAATTGTTGCTGGCTCTAAGAAGAAGTTAATAATGTCTCCACCTATTTTGTAATTTTCATAACTAATACCTGTTACTTTTAAAAATACGATCCCCGCAACCATTGCTACGAAAAGTGGTGCTAGTAAGAAGAAACCGTTCGTTTTTTTATAGAAATATTGTGCAATGACAAATGGTATTAATGAGACTAATATACCAAAATACGGTGTTGTAATTCCTAAATGATCTACCATTAGTTACCCTCCCCAAGTTTAGTTTGTTCATTTTGCTCTTTAGATGGGAATAATGTTTTTGTTACGAATAATTGTGAAACAAATCCTACACAGATAAGTAGTAATAACGTTGAAATAATAATTAATAGCAATATTAAAATAGGATGTTGGCTTAATATTGGTAAAGAATTGATAACCGAAATTCCGGCCGGTACGAATAAGAAACTAATATTATTCGTTAATGCTGTGCCGACACCTTCAACTTGACCTAATTTGACCACACCAGTGCATAATAGGATGAATAGTAATACGAGTCCTATTACTGACGCTGGCATAGGAAATGGTATGAAACTTTCAATAATTTTAGATATAAATAGTACGATAGCAATCGTTAATGCTTGCTGAAAGAAATTATACGTTTTTGCTAACTTATGATTTCCTTTATGAGCATTACTTTGTGATTGTTCATTTGCCATATTTTAACGCTCCCTTTCTCTTTCCCTTACAGATAGAATATTATGAAAACGTTTACTATTGTGAGTTTTGGCAGTGACTTACAAAAATTAGGACGTGAGTTGCAATATATTCAAGTTGAAAATCAAATAGTCAAAATAATAACAAATGATAAGACATTTATTTATAAAATAAAAAAGTATTTAACCTTATTTGGCGTATCAAATATTGATGTTTGCCATAGATTAAATACTTATTAAGATGATTAATATGTTTACGTTGTATGTTTGACTGGTTAAGCAAGGCCAATTTCATGTTTAAATGCCTTCATAAATGATCGACTAACTTGAAATTTATCTCCCGATGTCATGGTTACTTGATAGGTATAATTGAACCAATGTTCAACGCTATCGATATGCGTTTTATTAATGATAGTCGCACGATGAATTTTAATAAATGTGTTATTCGATAATTTCTTTTCATAGTAGTTAAGTGGTTCATTAGTTTGATATGTGCGATGAGTGGTATTTATCGTTGTTATCCCATTGTTGACTGAAACTGCTGTGATGTCATCTTTTCGGATCACATAGATACGTTCATTCATTTCAATTGGTAGTACGGTTTGGTCTTCATTTTCTTGGCGATCATCTTGTTGCATTGATAGCGTAGATGGTTCACTTGCTATATGATCTATCTCATTGCTATTAGGTATTTGATGCTTAACTTTATTGACTGCTTGCTCTATACGTTCAAGTTCAAAAGGCTTGAGTATATAATCAATTGCATCAAGTTCAAAGGCTTTAACTGCAAATGTATCGTGTGCCGTTGCAAAAATAATGTGTGGTGGTTGTTTCATTTTCTTTATTTTTTGTGCTAAATCTATACCACTTTCATCCATAAGATTGATATCTAAAAAGACTAAATCATATGTTTCTGATAAAAGTTTTTCTAACGTTTCTTCTATGTTTTCAGCTTCATCAATCACGTTAAATCCAGATATCTCATTTAATAAGTAATGAAGCTCATTTCGAGCTAATGGTTCATCATCAACGATTAACGTCTTCACTTAAATATCCTCCTTTATTGTGTGTGATGGTATATGGCAACTTACCGTCGTTCCTATTTCTGTTGATTCAAAATGTAAGGCGGCCTTTGTGCCGTAAAGTCCAATTAACCGTCTGTTTAAATTTTCTAAGGCACTACCAGTTCCTGTCTCTGAATCGACACTCATTTGTCCAATCAATGGTAACTTATCATCATCAATGCCACTTCCATTATCACGAACAGTTAATGTTAATTCTTCATTGTCATGGTGTGCAACTACATCAATAATATTATCTTTGCGACGGTGTTTAAAGGCGTGTTTGATAGCATTCTCAACTAGAATTTGAATGACGAAAGGTGGGATAAGCACATGCTTACATGATGAATCAATATGATATTGAATTGTGAATCGATCAGGGAAGCGTGCTTGTTCTAATGCCAAATAGGCCTCTACTTGTTGCAATTCTTTTCCCAAAGTAATGGTGTTATTTCGAGCTCCTTGCAAATTTGATCTAAAGAATTGGCTTAACTGCAATAATAACTTTCTTGCCTTTTCACTATCAATACGTACGAGGGCTGAAATGGTATTAATCGAATTAAAGAAGAAGTGCGGATTAACCTGTGCCTGTAACGATTTGATTTCAGCATCTTTTAAAAGTTTACTCTGCATTTCGGCCTGACCCAATTCTAATTGACTTGAGAAGATATCTGCTAGGCCACGTGCGAGTTGTTTCGTCGATGTTGTGTTTTCATATTCATTTGTAAAATAAAATTTTAATGTGCCGGCTACTTCTTGATTAATCATTAAAGGGATGACGATAGCAGATGTTAAAGAACAATTTGGATTGTTGCATCCTATTTCTTCTTTAGAGTGTGCTTCCTTTAAATGACCCGTTTTTATGACTTCTTTTGATAAATCGGTAATGATTGCTTTTTTAGCAACATGGTGGTCACTTGCAGCGCCCACATGTGTTAAAATATCTGTTCTATTTGTGATAGCAACCGCCGATACGTTCATCAATTTCAGAATGATTTCAGCAACGGAACGTGCAGACTGTTCAGTTAAACCAGACCTAAAATACGGCAACGTTTTATTCGCTATTTCGAAGACGTCATGCGTTTGAATAGCACGGGTTTGCTCTTCTTGTTTTAATGTTGAAAGTATTATAGATAAGAAGATAGCTGTCCCAATACTATTGATTAAAATCATAGGTAAGGCGATAAATTGAACAAGCGACCATGCAGAAGCTGTATCGTTGGCAAAGATGAGTATGCATGCCATTTGAATTGCTTCATTAAGTGCACCAATAATGGCACCCATTAAAACGGTTGGGTAAGTATAGCGACGCATTGTACGATAACCATAAAACCCTGATATAAGTGCGATGAAAATAGATGAAATGAGATAGGTGTATGCATTTGCACCGCCAATATAAAGGCGTGACAACCCTGATACAATGCCTACTATAATTGCGACGAAAGGTCCGCCAATTAAACCAGACATCCCTATTGTTAATACACGTGTATTTGCCATAGATGCATCGTCATTTAGTTGGTAATAAATATTACTAGATACAATATGTCCATTTTCAATTTCAATTCCAGTGAAATTTGAAGTTATAGCAAATAGAGCGAACAAAATTGTTAATTGCCATTGAGAACGCAATTTTTCGCGTTCGCCCATCATCGTTTTAAAGTGATTAATATTCATTAACATATAGGCGATAATAATGATTAACCCTACACGTTCAAGCAATAATATAAATAAATTAAACATAGTAAGCACCTATTCATTGTAGTTTCAGTTAAAATACTTATCCTTTCTATAATTATAATATGGATAATTTTAACTTAATAGTTTAAAATTAAAACTTATAATTTGTAGGTATCTAATTATTGATTTATTGCACTTTTGAGTATGTTGTTAAAAATATTTATTGAAAAAGTTAGAGTATTTTATTAAGTCATTTCTTCTTAATTATGATAAGGTTTTCAATGTAAACTAATTTCTTAAGTGAGTGTTGTATCTAACATAATCTAACGTCAAATAATGAAAGTCATGATGCACATGTTAATAAATTATAGAAATAGGGAACTTATTAATTAACGCTATAGACATAAAATTGATGACACTCATTATAGTTGCTTTATTAGGACTTAAATCAACTTGAGTAGATTAGTTTTAGGGTAATTTAGGAGGAATTTTTCGAGATGGAGTCTTCAAAACAATTTAGGGGAGATAATAAATTACTAATTGGTATTATAATCGGGGTACTCACATTCTGGTTATTTGCACAATCATTAGTTAACGTTGTTCCAACGTTACAATCTTCATTTAACACAGACATGGGTACGATTAACATTGCCATTAGTTTAACTGCATTGTTCTCTGGACTATTTATTGTAGGGGCAGGAGATATTGCAGACAAATTAGGTCGAGTAAAAATGACATACATCGGCTTAGCATTAAATATTATTGGTTCATTATGTTTAATCATCGCACCTGTCGCATGGTTGCTATTAGTAGGACGTGCGTTACAAGGTTTATCAGGTGCATTAATTATGCCGTCAACACTTGCAATAATAAATGAATATTACATAGGAAAAGAAAGACAACGCGCTGTTAGTTACTGGTCTATCGGTTCTTGGGGCGGTAGTGGTATTTGTTCATTATTTGGTGGTTTCATGGCCTCAACGATTGGATGGCAGTGGATTTTTATTGTTTCAATTGCACTTTCAATTTTAGCCTTTTTCTTAATTAAACATACACCCGAGACTAAAGTTGAACCTAGTGTAGATGAAACTAAAACAAAATTTGATGTGACTGGTTTAATACTATTGGTTATTACACTATTAAGTGTTAACGTGATGGTTACGCAAGCTGCAGATCGAGGACTGTTCTCGCCAATGATCTTATCACTTGGTGCTGTATTCTTAGTTGCAGGAATCTTATTTATTATTAGAGAATTAAAAACAGAGAACCCGTTAGTTGATTTTCATATTTTCAAAAATAAGGGTTATAGTGGTGCGACATTATCCAACTTTATGTTAAATGGTGTTGCCGGTGGTACACTTATTGTTGTTAATACGTATTATCAAAGTCAATTAGGTTTTAGCTCATTACAAGCAGGTTTAATTTCAATTACGTACCTTGTAGCTGTACTAATCATGATTCGTGTTGGTGAAAAATTATTACAAAAACTTGGTGCTAAAAAACCATTATTAGTAGGTAGTGGTTTTGCATTCTTAGGATTACTACTATTATCTTTAACATTCTTACCAAATGTTGCTTATATCATTTCAAGTATTATAGGTTACTTATTATTTGGTATCGGTTTAGGTACATATGCTACTCCTTCTACTGATACAGCGGTTGCAGAAGCACCTGATGATAAAGTAGGTGTAGCATCTGGATTGTATAAAATGGCGTCATCTTTAGGTAATGCTTTTGGTGTTGCTATGTCTAGTACCATTTATGGTTTTGGTGCATCATTCATGAATTTACAACTCGGCGGCGCTGCTGGCGTATTATTCAATGCCGGAATTGCTTTAACTGCATTTATAGTAATTTTAATTTTAGTTCCTAAGAAATTAAGAACAAATTAATATAAATATTAGTTTTTAATAGTGAGATATCGAATTCGATTAGAGTTCGATATCTTTTTTAATAAATTAAAGAACAATTTATATTAATTATCTTAAAATTGTGAATATTCCGTTTACAATATTGACGTTATAAATTTAAAGTAGTATTTTAAAATCATCATTAGGAAAAAGGGGTCGTGACATATGAAAATAGCAATTGCAGGTTCTGGCGCGTTAGGAAGCGGATTTGGTGCGATGTTATACCGTCAAGGGTATGATGTAACGTTAATTGATGGATGGGAGCCACAAGCGAAAGCAGTTATACAAGAAGGTTTACATATAGACATCAATGGTAAAAATCATCATCTTAACATGACGATGTATCAACATAACGATATTCCACAAGATGCTCAATTTGATGTTATCTTTTTATTCACTAAAGCGATGCAGTTACAAGATATGCTGGAACATATTAAAGCACACATTCATGACAATACAATTATGGTTTGTACGATGAATGGTTTGAAGCACGAACGTTTAATTCAACATTATGTTGACGAATCACGAATTGTGCGCGGTGTTACTACATGGACTGCAGGATTAGAATCTCCTGGACATACACATTTAATGGGGGCAGGTCCGGTTGAAATTGGTGCACTTGTACCTAAAGGTCAAGCTAATGTTGATGTCGTGTATGAACTGTTAGATCAATCTGGTCTTAATCCACATAAAAGTGAGCAGCTGCAACAATCAATTTGGAAGAAAATTTGTGTGAATGGTACTGCTAATGCACTTTGTACGATATTAGAATGTCGTTTATCAAATTTAAATGAGAGTGATTATGCGAAACAACTTATTTACAAGATTACACAGGAAATTGTACAAGTTGCAACGGTAGATGGCGTACATTTAAATGGAGATGAAGTTTACAATTATCTCATCGATTTAAATGAAAAGGTAGGCCCACATTATCCATCAATGTATCAAGATTTGATTAACAATAATCGTCTTACAGAAATTGATTATATTAATGGAGCAGTTGCTCAATTAGGTAAAGAACATCATATTGATGCGCCAGTTAACCAATTTGTAGCGAATATGGTACATGCGAAAGAGCAACAACGACATGCAAAATAATGTCCAATTAGAAGACATGAAGGGTATGTCATCAACTCGTATCTGAATAAAAGTAATTGATTCTATGATTTAAGATTGAATTGTGGAATCACCTTAATGGTAAGGTGGATTGGAGTGAGATGTTGGATTCAAATTGGATTCAGTCTTGCTCCTTTTTTAAATCGAATAATTATATCTTTATCACAAAAAGTGATACGCTTAATCCTTATTGAAATATGAATGATTATAAAATAGTCCTAAACGGGTAGAAGAAGGTTAAGTGAATTTAAGGAGCTGTTATTAGAATGAATCGTTCAACGAAACGTGTCGTTATTACAAGTATTGTAGGTGGATTGCTAAGTGGTGCGGTTAAGATTGGCTGGGAAGCTATCGTTCCGCCTAGAACACCGGAACGTGAGAAAGAAACCCCTCCAATGACATTATTGAATCAGGTGGGATTACCAGATTCAATAAAAAAAGCAACCTATCACTATAATGGTAATGATATTCCAATAACGGTTATGGGGATTCATTATGGCTTCTCTGTAGCAAATGCTCTTGCATATGGCTTATTAGCTGAAAGATTTCCACGAATCACTGCCTTAAAAGGATCATTATTTGGCGTTGCTATTCATATTGCGTTTCATGAATATTTATTGCCAAAGTTGAAATTGACACCTCAGGTTAAAGACTTACCTTATGAAGAACGACTTTCAGAGTTGTTTGGTCATATCGTTTGGATGAATACTATTGATATGATTAGAGATTCTAGTAAGTAGGTTAGATTGAGATATTCATTTTCAGAAAGAGAGAAATAGAAAGGTGAGTACAATAATGACTAAAATATTTATTACAGGCGCAACAGGATTAATCGGAACACGATTAACAAAACGTTTGGTTGAAGAAGGACATGAAGTTGCCGGATTCACTACATCTGAGAGAGGTAAAGAGAAATTAGAAAGACTCAATGCTAAAGCATATATTGGTGATATTTTAAAAGCTGATACTATTGATGCAGCAATTGGTGACTTTCGTCCTGAAATTATCATTAATCAAATTATAGATTTAAAAAATGTTGATATGGCTGCAAACACAAAAGTGCGTATAGAGGGCGGTAAAAACCTAACTGATGCGGCACTTAAATTTGATGTTAAAAAAGTAGTAGCTCAAAGTATTGGTTTCATGTATGAACCAGGAGAAGGACTTGCTACTGAAGAAACACCATTAGATAATCATTCAGATGGTGACAGAAAAATTACGGTAGATGGCGTGGTTGGACTTGAAAAAGAAACCGCTCGTATGGACCAATATGTTGTGTTACGTTTCGGTTGGTTATATGGACCAGGTACTTGGTATGGTAAAGACGGTATGATTTATAATCAATTTAAAGATGGCGAAGTAACATTATCAGATGGTGTCACATCATTCATTCATTTAGATGATGCTGTTGAAGTATCTATTCAAGCGATGAACTTTGATACTGGTATTTATAATGTTGCAGATGACGAGCCAGTAAAAGGATCAGACTTTGCAGCATGGTATTCAAAAGAAGTTGGTGTGAATCCTAAAGTCACTATCCAACCCGCACAACCATTTGAACGTGGCATTACAAATGACAAGTTTAAAGAACAAGGTGGTACACTAATCTATAATACATGGAAAGATGGCATGCACCCATTAAAATAAATTATTAGTAAAAGAAGCACTGTTACAAGCTAATTGCAATTAGCTTGTAACAGTGCTTGTTGTATTGATGGAATGTCTTTATTACTTTAAGCCTTATCATCGTTAGTCTTATTTTGACGTTGTTGCTCAATTTGTCGTTTGAGTTGTTCACCTGCTGCTTTACCCACTTTTGCATAATGGCTATGTGCAAAATGCATTTGAATAATTAAAAACGTTGCACTTATCGCCCAGTATAAACTTAAGGCTGAAGCAGATTGTAGTGATGCATAAATAATAAATAATGGCGATAATACCATCATGACATAGTATGTGCGTCTTTCTTCTTTTGGATAATGCATTGCATTGACCAAAGGTTGAATGAAGTAAAGTAAAGCTGCTATAAATGTCATGATTAAATCCGTATGCATTAAATTGAACCATAAAAAGTGAGGGTGCTCGATAATACCACCACTCGTTGGATATTTAATACAAGCGTATAAACCTAATAAAATAGGAATTTGGATTAATATCGGCAAAGTTCCAACTAGGCTTTTGAATGGATTAATACCATAGTCGTTGTACTTTTTCATTAATAATTTATTAGCTGCAGTACGTTCTTCTTGTGTATCAGCATTCTTTAGTTTATCTTGCAGTTTCTCAATTTCCGGTTTAACTACCTGAGTTTTACCTCTCATAATGTGAATGTTTTTCACTTGGATAAACATTAGTGGCATTAGTACAAGACGTATGATAAGTACAATGACAATAATAGCTAATCCATAATTCTCATGGAATGTACGACCTAAGAAGTGAAGTAACATATCCATTGGCTTAACAAATATAGTATAAAAGAACCCATGTTGATCTTCTTTATGAGAATAGTCACATCCACCCAATAATATGACAATACTCATTAAGAATAAGGACCATTTTTTTCTCATTTATAATCTCCTATGTGCTTGAGGTCTTTAATAATCTTAGTCTTTAATATGTTTAGCTTAACATATTCGTATGTTTAGCGTAGCAGTTAATCTCAATTTTATGACTTTTATTTGTTTGTATTTGTAATTATTTTTAAAAGAACTAAGCCAAAAAGACTCGTTAATAAAGTGATGAAACCTAGTATAGTGACTTTAGCTGGTGCTGGTAGCCATGTCATAATAAATTGCCAATCAGAGCCATTTAGTAACAATGAAGGCAATAGATGTAGAAGGCCTAAAATTAAAATAAAGCCGATTGAAAGAATGAGTATTCGATATTTCGTGTTTTTACGTTGAAAGCTTAATAGGATCGATTGATGACTGGTCATATGACGATATAAGTAAATCAAAGTTATAGCAACCATGATCCAAATCACGATTGTAACTACAATAATCATAGTTTGGTATTGATTGATGTAGTATTGTACCGTGTCAATATGCTGTCCTTGACTTAATTGTGTATTTAAATGTTTGGCAAGCGTTGGCGTATGACTAGAATAAGCATTTGCGAGAACAACAATGCCATAGTCTTTCTTAGGATTCAAAATAATATAAGATGAATAGTTCTCAAGCGTACCCGGATGATAGATAAGTGTTTCTTGATTATCTTTAGTGACAAACCAGCCTGTTGCATATTGAGAATCATCATCGTCATTTGTTTTAACTTTAGGTTTGTGTGTAGTTTCAACTAAAGATTTTAAATGTTTTGGGGGATGAAGTTGAAATTTTATCCAAGGTTCTAAGTCATGTGTGCTAGCCATTAAATAGGCTGCTGGGTTATCACCGATATTAAACTTTGGATTATCTGAGTATGCTTTATTATGTTGAATATCATACCCCTGAGCATCATCTCCGCCTTTTTTATTACTTTCTTTAGTAGAAATATGTTTCATATTTAAAGGTTTGAAAATATGTTCACTCATATAAGATGAATAGGGGGAATGAGATATATTCTGAACAATTAAACCTAAAATATCGTAATTCATGTTAGCATATTCGAACTGTTCTCCTGGTCGATGGTTCAGTGAACGACCATTAATACTGTTAACAATTCCATCTAGACTATCCGTCTTTTTTGTAATTTTATCATTGTCAGTGATATCTCCTGGAATACCACTAGTTTGAGTTATTAATTGATTAATAGTAATTTCTACTTTTTTCCCTTTATATTTCATATGAAAGTTAGGTATGCATTTACTTATAGGGTCATTTAATTTGATTTTCCTTTCATTGACTAGTTGCATAATGGCATATCCCGTCATTGCTTTGGAATTAGAAGCAATTTCAAAGCGTGTATTGGAAGTTACTTTTTGTTTATTTTTAATGTTTGCATACCCATAACCTTTATTGAGTAACATTTTATTATCTTTAATAATTAATACAGAGACGCCAGGAATGTGACCATCATTCATTTCGTTTTTGACAATGCTGTCCAAATAATTTTGAGAAGTAGGGCTAATCATTGAATAGTTGGGTTGCCATTTAATCATGATTGAACAAATAAATAAGATAATAACTAATACGACTCCACTGAAAAGAAATGTCTTTTTCATTTTTAATCCTCTGATCATAAGATTTAAGTAGCGAACAATTTACACTGTTAACGACAATAGTATAGCAAGTTTTTTCATAAATTGCTCTTGTACTTCTTTTGAGTTGCTATCTATTGATTTAAATAATTAATAATAGAAATTTTACAAATAAATATAACTGTAAAATGTAACTTTAATGGTAATAAATTACATTAAAATAGTGGGGGCATCTATACTTTTTATCAAAATGGGAGTATATTTTATCCATTGAATTTGAATATAAAGAGGTAAAGAGTATTATGTTCACTCAATTTAAAAGACTTTTAATTGGTAAACCTAAAAGAAATCGTGATTTAAAAAATGAAAGAATCAGTAATTTCAAGGCTTTAGCAATACTTTCTTCGGATGCATTGTCATCAGTAGCCTATGGTCCGGAGCAAATTTTGATTACACTCGCAGTCGTTGGTGCTATAGCGTCATGGTACACGTTACCAATTGCATGTGCAGTATTAGTACTATTAGCAGCTTTAATCTTATCATACCGCCAAGTCATTTATGCCTATCCTAAGGGCGGCGGTGCTTATATGGTTTCTAAGACTAACTTAGGAGAAAAATGGGGACTAGTAGCTGGTGGTTCATTACTTGTTGATTATATTTTAACTGTAGCGGTAAGTATCGCTTCTGGTGCAGATGCGTTTGTAGCTGCATTTCCGTCACTGTATCATCACAAAGTATTAATTGCATGTTTACTAGTACTATTTATTTTAATAATGAATTTACGTGGATTGACAGAATCTGCTACAGTATTGTCTTATCCAGTCTATTTATTCATTATCGGGTTAATTATTATGATTGTTGTAGGTGTATGGAAAGTTGCAACTGGCCAAGCTGAACCACATATGCACGCAACAGTGGGAACAGCTGTGCCTGGTGTTACGCTATTCTTACTATTAAAAGCATTCTCATCTGGGGCATCATCTTTAACAGGCGTAGAAGCTATATCTAATGCGGTAACAAATTTTAAAGATCCTGGTCCTAAGAATGCTGTTAAAACATTAGTTACAATGGGTGGCATCCTTGCATTTCTATTAGTAGGCATTGTAGGTTTAGCCTATTGGTACGGCGTAATGCCTGAGACTGAGACGACCGTATTGTCTCAATTAGCAATGAACATTCTAGGACACAATGCTGGTTATTATTTTGTTCAGGCTACAACAGTAATGATTTTAGTTTTAGCAGCGAATACAGGTTTTACAGCATTTCCAATGCTTGCCGCTAGCATGGCGAAAGATAAATATATGCCGCGTATGTTTAGTGTTCGAGGAGATCGCTTAGGTTATTCGAACTCTATCATCACTTTAGGTGTTGGGGCTATCTTGCTTATTATCATTTTTGATGGTAAAACTGAGAACTTGATTCCACTCTATGCTGTAGGTGTATTTATTCCATTCACATTAGCACAATATGGCATGGTACTTAAATGGATTAGAGGCAGAGAAAAAGGGTGGTCTCGCAAATTAATTGCCAACGCGATAGGTGGAACAATTACATTTATCGTATTTATGATTTTCTTGATCACTAAATTTAGCCATGTATGGCCAATATTGATATTTTTACCTTTAATTGTGATTGTATTCCTACGTATCAAAGGTCATTATAAAGATATTGCTAAACAGTTGAAATCGACTGCAATGGTACAAGATATGCCAATTGTTGATAAAAATTTAGCAATTGTTCCTGTAAGTACCATTACGTCAGCCATTGATAAATCAGTATATTATGCTCAAATGATTGCTGATGATGTCATAGCAGTTCATGTTTCATTTGGAGATGAAGCGGATAAATGCTTTGCTGAAAAATGGCAACGTCATTATCCGGATGTGCGTTTAGTCATCTTACATTCTGAATATCGTAGTGTCATTAGACCAATTTCAAGATTTATTGATAAGATCAATAAAAAAGCGAATGATAAAAATTATGTCATTACAGTTGTTGTGCCTCAGTTTATTACAAAAAAATCATGGCATAACTTCTTACACAATCAAACGAGTATTAGATTAAAAATGCACTTATTCTATCAAAAGAATGTTATTTTAGCAACTGTACCATTTAAATTACACAAATAAACTTATAGAAAAGCCCATAGATAATGCAAGGTTACATTATCTATGGGCTTTAATTGATTTTTAGTGAGCGTTGCTTACTTCATGTGCTAGAACGATTTCATTGTAATTGATGTTTTCTCGTAATTGGGTTGCAACTTCATTAGTTACTTTATTTCGTGAAATTAATTCATCTAAAATGGTACGTTGGATGTATAATGCTTCCAATTTTACATCTTGTTGTTGCTGTGTAGTAAGTTCATATACTTCTTTGTTTTGATTTTTTTGTTGCTTTCTATTCTTATTGTGACGAATCGTACGAGATAAGTTGTGATATTGGTTAATAATTAAACTCACTTCTAAGACATTTGAACTATTTTGTTCTTGACGCATTTTCATAAAAATATTGTGATTAACAACACGCATTAATTGTTGCACTTTGTTAAAGCTATTTGCACATTCTTCTCTTTGTGCCTTTTTCTCGTCTTTTACTTTTTGACGTTCAGCTTTATATTCTTCACGCTTAGCTTTAATATCCATTTTATTTTGTTCTGGTGTAGCATGATGTTCTTCTTTTAATAATCCTCGGTTTTCTTTATGGATGCGATGTGTCTCTTTTCGTGATTCTTTACGAGCTTTAAATCGTAAGCCGATTAATTTAAAGAAACGACTTATTTTTCTTATAATAGACATTTCACGATAAGATTGACTGAATTCCGTAATATTGCGATAGTCTGTTAAATCCTTCTTAGTAATTCTTTCTTTTTCGATTAATCGCTCTAGTGTTCTTGTTTCTTCTTCTTCAGCTATTTCTTGAAGGCGACGTAATTCTTTCGTATTTTTATTGTCCGGTTCCATATTGATTAAGAATGATAACTCATTAAAATATTGATTTAATATTGGTCGATAATCCATACTTTTTTCTTCAGAGTTTTTCTTTTTAAATGCATCGAGTACTTGTTGAACCATGAATATTTTAGCTGATTGATAGGACATACCTTTAAATTCTGAGATCTTTTCAGATGGTGTGATAAACGGTAGAACAACTTGAGCGAGAATTAAGCTAGTTAATACCATAAATGAAGCGATGAATAACAGATCATTACGATATATAAACTCTTGGTTACCATCCATCATATATGGAAGTGTTAGTGCCATTGATAAGGAAATGGTACCGTGTATCCCACACATTGTCATAATAAAGGCATAGTGATTACGCTTCGGTGGTCCAGCATCTTCTTCATCATCTAAATAGGATTGAACGTTGTTTGGATAATAAAAATCTTTAAATAATAAGTACACCCAAACAAATCTAAATACATAAATCGCTAGCGCAATTAATAGCGCGGTTGTAATTAAAAATACAATGTTTTGTGGTTCGTCATGAATAATTTCCATAACTACTTCGGGAACGATATATCCTAATACAACAAATACAAAGCCATTTAACGCATAACTTAGCGTATTCCATATTTGGTTATAGTTCATTTGTAATTCCGTTTGGGCACGAATTAAACGGTCGCGTTCTAAACCATGGATTAAACCAGCGACAACTACGGCTATAATTCCTGATGCGTGAAGCTCTTCGCCAATAAAATAAACGGCGAAAGGAGTAAGTAATTGAATGAATGTTAACGTATTACTATCTTTCATGCCTTTATTGGCAGTTAAATAAACTCTTAAAGTTACGACTAGTGCGCCAACAATGATACCAATTAACACACCTAAAATAGTTGAAATAATAAATTGGCCAATTGCATCAAATGCTGAAAAACTACCAGTTACAAGTGCAGTAACTGCAATTTTAAATGAAATGATACCTGCGGCGTCATTAAGTAATGATTCACCTTCAAGAATTGACATTGACCCTTTAGGTAATATCTTACCTTTAGTAATTGCGGAAACTGCGACTGCATCAGTAGGGCAAAGAATTGCAGCAATTGCAAAGGCAGCTGGCATTGGTAAATCCGCCCAAATCCAATGAATAAAGAAACCAACACCAATAACAGTAGCAAAGACGAGTGCCATTGCCATAAGTACTATGGGTTTACGGTACTCAAGTAACTTTGTTCGAGAAATATGCGTACCTTCCACAAATAAAAGTGGGGCGATAACCGCCATCATAAAGACTTCCGATTCAAATTCAAAGTGCATTGGAATAGGTAGCACAAATAAGCAGACACCCAATGCGATTTGAATAAAAGCAGTAGGAATTTTAGGGAACCTATTATAAATAATAGAACTGATAATAACTGCGAATATAAATAATAAAAATGCTTCTAATAGCTCCATGAATAACTCCTTTATAAAAATGAATACTAATAGTTTACCATGTGAAGTGATAAGCTACCAAAAAATGGTAACCTATTTAATAAATTGTTTTATGATTATTATTTTGTCTATTTACCATATTTAAGTGTCTATAAACAGATATATGAATTAAAGTGGTTATCAATATAGAGTTGCTTGAGATGTCTAAAAGTGGGAGTAGTTGAATAAAGTTATATGATAGTGAGAACAGAATTAAGATCATACAAATATAAAAACTGAGAAAAGCTTGATATAAGCGTCTTCTCAGTTTTATTTGTTTTTATAAATTGAAAATTTCGTTTATCAATTAATTAATCTGATGATTAATAATTAATTGAATTACGTCCTTGACTACGAGTTCGTTCCGCTAAGTCTTCTGCATTAGACTTGTATTTTCTATAAAAGATGAACAAGAAGATAAACCAAATTGGTGAAATGAAAATGGCCGCTCTTGTATCTTCGCTAAAGAATAGTAGTACAAACACAAACGCGAAAAATGCGAGTACGACATATGCTGTCTTAAGTCCACCAAAGAGTTTAAATTTATTCTTATGGTGTTCTTCTGGATTCTTTTTAACGAAAACAATATAAGAAATGATAATCATTGCCCATACTACTAAAAATAGAACAGTTGATAGTGTTGTAACATAAATAAATAATTTAATGGCATCTGGGAAAATAAAATTAAGCAATGCTGCTGCCAATAAGGTACCAGATGAAACTAACATAGATAAGTATGGAACACTGCTACCATTAGTTTTGCTTAAAACTTTAGGTCCTAAACCTTGTTTAGCAAGTCCGAATAAAATACGACTATTAGAATAAATACCACTGTTTGTTGCTGATGCAGCGGCAGTTAATACTACAAAGTTTACTAGTCCGGCAGCGAATGGTAAGCCGATTAAACTAAACATCGTTACGAATGGACTACTATTTGAGTCTATTTTATTCCAAGGAATAACCGACATGATGACTAATAAACCACCTACGTAAAATAATAAGATACGTATAGGCACGTTATTAATTGCTTTAGGAATTACATTTCTAGGGTCCTTCGTCTCACCAGCAGTTACCCCGATAAGTTCAATACCAATAAATGAATAAACGGCAATTTGGAATGCCATTAAGAATCCAAATGGTCCATTAGGGAAGATACCGCCGTGATTAGTTAAGTTACTAAACGATGCATGACCATAAGATGTTTTAAATGAGAAGAATATCATGACAAGTCCAACGATGATCATCGCAATAATAGTAACAATTTTGATAATTGAGAACCAAAATTCCAATTCACCGAATAATCTTGCACCTAACATGTTAAAAGAGATTAACATTAATACTATGAACAAGACGGTAATCCAATGTGGAACTTGTGGGAACCAAAAACTAAAATATTGTCCCATTGCTGTTAAATCTGACATACTTGAAGCAATCCAAGCGAGCCAATATGTCCACCCAATGACAAATCCGGCAAAGGGACCTATGTATTCGTTCGCGATATCTACAAATGAATTAAAGCGTGTATTACTTAATAACAATTCTCCAAGTGCTCGCATGAATGCAAACATGACCATACCAATAATCATGTAAGTTAGTAAAAGGGAAGGTCCTGTTAAAGCTATTGTTTGTCCTGAACCTAGGAATAATCCTGTACCAATTGCGCCCCCAATCGCAATTAATTGAATATGCCTGTTGTTTAGTTCTCTTTCCAACTGTCTAGCCATATACTTCCTCCTTAGAAAGCAATGATGCGATTTTTAATTTTTTAGTTGTAAACGCTTTCTTTTTTATGTAAAAATTTTTCTTTTAACAAAGTATAGCGTTTATTCAATAGTTGTTAAATTTTAGATAAAAAGCGATTTTGATATTAATTGTTCACAAATTATGTAACTTTGCTAAAAGGTAATTTTATTATACTCTTTATTGTATAAAATATAAACAAATTTCTGAAAATTTAATAAACAAATTTATTTATTATTAATAATAACTATGACATAATGATTTCAATTCAAAACAAGTAAGAGGGAAGACATTAATGAAGATAGGTACAATTTCAGATTTACATATTGATCGACATCCTAAACTGGAACCACAAGCATATCTTGATGCACTCGTATATATTGTGGAACAAAGAAATATTGAATTATTATTAATTGCAGGAGATATGTCTAATGATTATCTGCAAAGTTACCAATTTATTCAAGACTTAAAAGAAAAATGTCGTATACCAATCTTATTCGTCCCTGGTAATCATGACTATTGGACTTCAGAAGCATCACTCAGTTCAAAGCAAATTTATGAATTTTATGCTAGCAAGCCAGACTGTCTAATTGGCAAACCGTATGTCGTTAATGACCATTGGGCAATAGTAGGACATACTGCATGGTATGACTATAGCTATGCTGATGACAAATTTGATTTGGATCGAATTAAAAGAGGGAAATATTACGGTGCCACATGGCAAGATAAAGTGAAAATTGATTGGGATATTGATGATAGAGTGTTATCTAAAGAGGCGGCTAAACAAATACAAGAAGACTTAGATCAGGTTAAAGATAAACATATTATCTTAATGACTCACATTGTCACGCATCCTAAATTTATAGTACCTATGCCGCATCGCATTTTTGACTTCTTTAATGCTTATATAGGTACTAAGGACTTTGATGAATTTTATTCAACCTATTCCATCCGTTATAGCATTATGGGGCATGTGCATTTTCGAAAGATGATTAATGAAAATGGCATCACATATATTTGTCCCTGCTTAGGGTATCAACGACAATGGAGAACGAGTGATATTAATCAAGAAATCAATAACGCTTTAGTATCATTTGATATTAGTGATGAATAATATATATGTGAGATTGGGAAGTGTTTTAAATTATCTCAATCTCACTAGCAGTTACTACTAATCATTGGTGTTTACTTTAAGATATATACATGTACGACCAGGGGCATTAAAGCTACGCTCTAATTTGGACTTTGCAATTTTAATAACTTGAAAGCGATTAGGGACTATCGCAGGAAAGATAACAAATTTAAATAAGTGACTCCATAAGGGATCTATATAATAGTAATATTTATCATCATATCCAATTAATAGCGTAACATGAATGTTAGAAACGAGTTCTTTTTTACGATCATCAAATGTGAAATGTTTCCGGAATGGTTTACGCCCTAAACTCGTATGATACATGATGACCGGTTGGCCTGAATCAATAACGGCCTCTAAAGACGTTAGCTCAGTACCTGTGCCATCAACAATTCGTGAATCAATCGTTTGTAAGTACGGAACATAAGCATTCGGAAAGATGGTTTGGTGATGACCCAACTTGACGAGTAAGTGATGACCTACATAACCTTTATAGGGATTATTAGGATGTTTGGGCCAATGTTTCATAATTTCTGTTGCTTTTATATTATAATCATTATATTGAAGTAACATTGCTGCTGAAACACCTTCACAGCCCATGACCATTGGAATTGGAAATAATTGGCTAATTGGTTTGATTGATAATATCGTTCTTTTCATCTTTATTCTCCTCAAAGACGCTTTTATAGTTTACATCACTTAATTTAAGTAAGTTTATTATATACCTTAGTGGTCATCTCGTATATTAATATGGATTTTGACTTTATTGATATAGAATAAATGAAAAAGGGGACATTTGAATGGCAATACAATATAAATTGGAACAGTTAAATCATGTTCGACTCATCGGTGTCTTAAGAAAGTATGAGAGTGGCGATGAGATGCAAAAAGATATACCATCATTTTGGCAAAAAGTAAATAATGATGGGGTTGTAGATGATTTAATAGAACTTAGTAATCAAACATTATCAGGATTGTTAGGCGTCATTTTACAGAAAGAAGATAATCATTTCGAATATTTCATTGGTGTACCTTGTGATAATTCGAATAATAATGATTCGCACTTTAATACACTCGAATTGTCAGCTCATAAGTATGTTGTTATAGATGCGAAAGGAAAAGTTCCCGAAGCAATTAAATCGATAACGCCTAAAATCTATCAAGAGTTATTACCTCAAGCTAAATTTAAGACGATTAGAGCACCTATGTTTGAACATTACTTACCAGGAAATACCCAAAGTAGTGATTATATTACAGAAATTTGGATTCCTATAGAAGATTAGACAAGAGATTGATATAAAGTAGATATTTTAAAACTATAAAATACAGTAATTAAAAGAACTGAGAAGGCGCTCTTTTTAAGCGTTTCTCAGTTCTTGTTATACTTTCACAATTTATTTTTTAACTGCATGAACGATATAATTCATATTCTTTTTATGTTTACGCATTGTTTTAAACATTTTGATAAACATTTTGCGATTAGTTGGTTTTAGAGCGTTTTTTATAATTTTTAACGTACCAAGGAGGCCTTCATCTCGAATCATACCTATTGGAGTCATTAAAGATAGTGGACCTACTTTAGACTCAATATTTGAAAAACCAGCTTCTTGATAGAGTTGATACCAATCTTCAGGTGATAAAGGTGTAACTTTCATATTGATGGCGTTACTTAATTCATCAATGACCGTTGGCGCCTCTTGTCTATTAATAATTGCAATATCATGTGTAAGTATAATGCCATTCGGTTTTAATACTCGATAATATTCATTTAGCACTTTTTCCTTAATCTGATAAGGCAACATGGTTAGCATCGCTTCATTTAAAATAATATCAAAGCTCTGATCTTCAAAAGGTAATTTCATAGCATTGGCTTGCGTTAAATGAATAAGCTTATCTAAATTGCGTTTCGAAACATTTTGTTTACCTTTTTCTAAAGCGGTTTTATTTAAGTCTACGCCCTCAATGTGGCAATTATATTTTTGAGCTAATTCAATAGACGTTGTACACATATTACAAGCTACTTCTAAAACACGTTTATCGCTGGAGAAGTGTCCTTTATTTATAAGCCAATTTGTTGCTAACACACCCCCTGGACGTAAGCGTTTCTTTCCTAATTGTGCTAAAAATGTATGGCCGGCTATTTTAGTCACCATAGTCAACACTTCCTGTTCTAACTGAATTTGTTAAAGAGTACGTGATTTTCTAAATGTACATGTTCATGAGTTTCACGTTCTAAATTCATTAGACGATGATATACTAATCTCCAAGTTTGGCAAGCTTCACTAGGAGGTTGATATTGGCTAGTTAATTCACGCATATCTTCAAGTAATTGTCCTGTTTGAGTGTGGTCGTCAACTAAGCTTTGAATGATATCAGATGAATGATCTACTTGTTCACCACGAGAAAGTTTAATTAACGCTGGGAAATCATGTTCATCTTCTTGAGCCATATGCTCAAGCATACCATCTCGATATTGGCGATATAAATCTTGTAACTGAATTAGAAATGGATGGTTTGGTCCATGAACTTTAGCCACTTTTGTAACATAAGGGGATAGATTCTTAAATTCTTCACGCATTGTTTCGTGATAGCGAGATTGTATATATTGAATTAATGACGGCGCATCTAGATATTTCACATTAATGTTTCCTTGATCATGGTTTGGAAGTTCATTAATTTCATCTATTAAAGTTTCTGCATCAACTTTTTTATTTTTAACTGCCTCATTTATAGATATATTGCCACCACAACAAAAGTCGATGCCATATTTTCTGAAAATATCAGCACTTAGTGGGATATCAGTAACAATTTCTGCAACGATAGATTCATTTGTAATCATTAAAACTCCTCCTTTATTTACTTTCATTATAATCGTTAATAATGATTATCAATTAGAAAAAATATAGCTGTCACCTATTTGTTGGAAAGTTATTAAAATATTGTGAACGAGTAACTTTGATTTAAGATTAATTCACTTATTTTAAAATGAAATGCAAAAAAACTGAGAAAAGCTCGATATGAGCATCTTCTCAGTTTAGTCGACTACTGCATGATTTTATGTAGTCTTTTAATCCTTTGTCTTAATCTTCTAGTCATATTGAATAAAAGATTTATTATGCTGGTTTACGATGATTTCTAAAATAAATAACTTGTAGTGTTATTAAAATGACTGCTGTAATCATAATAACGAAAATATATGGGGTTGCGTCATATTGTCCTTTGAGTCCTACAATAGGAGAGATAATACCACCAAGTATAAATTGGAATAGTCCTAATAAACTAGACGCATTACCACTACCACCAGTACGTTCTTCCATTGCCATTGAAAAACCAAGTGGCCCAATAGACGTAACAGGACATACATTTAAGAAAAATGCGATAAGTAAAATCCATAAGGGACCATGAACTGCAAGTGTAATCACAATTAAAATGACACCTACAACTTGTATTAAGGTTAAATAAATCATAAGTTTGAAACGATTAATATAAGCTACAAGAAGTGCGACGATCTGACTCACGATAATTAAACCGACACCATTAACAGCGACCATGATACTGAATTGTTGAGGTGTCATATTATAAATTTTTTGCGTAATAAATGGAGAAGCGGATGAAAAGCTAAATAACATTACATACGTTAACCCCTGTAGCAACATCGGAATAATGAATCGTGGTTTTTTCATTAGACTACCGAAATCTAATAAAATGTCTTTAAAGTTAAGTGATTTGTGTTCCGATTTATGTGTCTTTGGCATCATTGTAGCGACGCCTAATAGTACAAATAGACTTATAAATGTTAGGATAATGAATACAATTCTCGATGATCCAAGTGTTAATGATAGTCCACCGAGTAATGGCATGATGATAGTAACAATACCATTCACGACCATTAGTGATGCTAGAAATTTTGCTAATAAATCGCCCTCGTATCTATCTCCAGCGAAAGCTTTGGCTATAACGATAATACCACCGGCTGTAAACCCTTGGATAAAACGAATACATAAAAATAAAATTAGGTTACTAGCGAATACGCCACTAAGTGTGGCTAAGAAAAATATACATAATATGATAAGACCCATTCTTTTACGACCAAATGCATCAGATAATGGGCCAAATAGGAATTGTCCAAGTGCTAAACCTATCATTGCAAATGATAATGTAAGTTGTATTTCAGATGTTGATGACCTAAATTGATGTTGTGCTTCAGGTAATGCGGGTAAATACATATCAATAATCATAGGTCCAAATGCAGTCATTACCCCTAATACTATTAGAAGTAATAGGGGTAATTTTGTATGAGTTGAAGGTTGCATAATGTTTCTCCTTAAAAAGTTTGCAAACTACATTATAAAGGTTTTTTGTATATTTGTAATTTACAAAATAAAAAAAGCGACACAGAATTCATTGTGTCGCCTAATATAGGTTGATTAACGTTCGAAAAGTTTTGAATATATGCTTTCTCAAACAGGCCAATTATTGTGAATTTGTATCACTTGAATTTCCAAGTATACTATTTAATTTCTCTTTAATTTCATCGAATTTTGTATTTACATCGTTGAGTAAATCATTAACTTTACTTTGGCTTTCGTTATTTTGTTGAGCATTATTAGCTTCTTTTAATTTATTTACTTGTTCTTGATAAAATTTAGTTAACTTAGAATCTTCACCAGTTTGTTCGCTATTTTTTAAGTTATTAACATCCTCTTGAATTTGTTTAATTCTTGAGTCAGTATCGACTTTATCCTTAATGTCATTTTTAGCATCTTCTACTTGTTGTTTGATATTATCACTTTGGTTTTGAACTTCATTTTTATAATCTTTAGAAACATTGTTGTCATTAGAAGCATTATTCGTTTGTTGGTTATCACTACTATTGTTATTAAGTATTGCTCTTGTGGCAAATACCGCTACGATAATCAACAGTATTGCAATAATAGCAATTAGCCATTTTTTAGATTTCTTATTTTTTTCGTTCTCTTCTTCTAACTGTTGCTCGCGTCTAAAGTCACGATCGTTATAGTATCTATTACCATCTTCATCGTATTCATCATTACGTCGGCGATAATCCTCACGATAATCATAATCATCCTGATATCTACGGTCGTCATTACGATATCTCGGATCATCATCACGATAACGTGAATTGCTACGATTGTATGCTTCTTGACTTTCGCGTCGCTCATGACGCGAAAGTCCATCTGCGCTTTGTCTGTTACGTTTGCGATATTGTTCATCATATTTGTAAGAATCTTTATATTTGTCTGTTCGTTTCATGATAGTCACCTCATATTTTAAATAGTTAGTTTTAATAGTCTTGCAATATTTTCAGCAGTATGTGTCATGTTTCGTTTAGCGTTATTTAATAATGAAGGCAATGATTCTGGTTGCTCAATTAAACTAAATGCACTGTCAATGCCATGCTTATAAACATCTTGGTATCCTTCGCCAAGACTACCACAAATAGCTATAACAGGAGCGTGATGTTCTTTTGCTGCTTTAGCTACTCCGATAGGTGTTTTACCAAAGACTGTTTGAGCATCCATCTTTCCTTCACCTGTTACGACAAGATCTGCATCCTGCACTCTTCTCGAAAAGTCAGTTTCTTTTAATACAATATCAATGCCGTTAGAAAGTGACGCATTGAAGAATGCGAGGATACCTGCACCTAATCCTCCGGCAGCACCAGCACCTGGGATATCTTTGACACTTACATTTAGTTCTCGTTCTATCATATCATGATAGGTTGTAAGTGCGGAATCCAACTTTGGTATCATCTTAGCGTCAGCACCTTTTTGAGGACCATAGATTTCAGTTGCGCCATTAGCACCTAATAACGGGTTTGTCACATCACAAGCAACTTCAAATGTGACGTGCTTAAGTCTTTGATCTAAGTTTGAAATGTCAATTTTTGCTAGCTCAGATAAGTAGCCGCCACCGAGTTTTAAAGGTTGATTTTTAGAATCAAGAAATTGAGCGCCTAATGCACATAACATGCCACTACCGCCATCATTGGTAGCACTTCCTCCAATGCCTAAAATGATTTTAGTAACATGATGATCAAGCGCATCTAATATTATTTCTCCAACACCATAAGTAGATGTAATAAGTGGATTACGTTCTTCATCTGTCAATAAATCTAGTCCTGATGATGCAGCCATTTCAATGATAGCTACTTGATTATCTTGAGAACGTGCATATGAAGCTTCAATGTTTCTATGCAATGGGTCATGTACTGGAATGGTGTACGTCTTAGCGTTATGCGCTTCCTTTAGAGCATCTGTTGTGCCTTCACCACCATCTGCCATTGGGATAATGTCATAGTGAATATCTTCATGAAATATTTTCTTGAAACCATCTTGTATTGCTAAACTAGCTTCTTTAGCAGACATGCTCTCTTTAAATGAATCAGTGGCAATGACTATTTTTCTAAGATTCATCTTAATAGACCTCCAATAGTTTATATATTTAAAATTAGTATAAAATAATGTTTGAATGTATAATTAATAAAAAAAGAATATAATATAATTAGTTGAGCCAACACGAGTGCAAATTTAATTAACCTTAAGACATAAAGGAGTTCGACATGTATAGACTTAAACATCATGAATTTTACATCTGGATGATTGGATTGATCCTATATTATGGCTATTTAGGCTACATTATCCCTTTACATAGTACAGATTGGTTTTGGGGTAGTGACCACGGTATGCAAGTGGTTAGTAATGCTTTTAATAATTTTAATGGAAGATACATTAGCAATTTATTAGAATTTGCAAGTGTCCATTCTATATTACTTCGTACATTATCATTTGCGTTTATATCAATCTTTATCTTAGTACTTTTATTAAGATTATTGAATCAGTTTGGTGACACCAACTATTTAATATTAAGCACTGTTTTATTATTTATTATACCCAATTCTTTGTTTGCACAAAGCTATGGTAATTTTGAATTTTTTTATACATATGTTTTTGGCACATGTTTTTCTTTATATATCTTAAGTTTTATAATAAGAGTATTACTTAATAAAGATGAATTTAGTCGTATTGAGGTTTTTATATTTTGGTTAATATGTATATTGGGACAGTGGTTTGCTGAACCATTAGCTTTTTATAATGCCACAATAATACTGGTTGGCATGATTTATTATGCTATACGTAATCATAAGCTTCACTATAGTTTGGTACTTGGTTGGTTGCTTTCATTATGTGGCGCGATGATAATGCTATTAAATGATAAATATATTTATATCTTTTCAAGTGTTGAGGCATTAAGAGGACACTTAGACATGCTTGGGTTAAACCATAAGTTTGAAATATCACTTCTAAAAGATATTCCAAGATATCTCTTTTTTAATAATATTATTATTTTATCCTTAATAGTGATTATTCTAATGATATTGCTATTAAAAAGTAGCGCGTTCTTAACTTTACCTACAATAAAGCGAATCATTTTACAAACAGGTATTTGTATTTTGCCTATATATAAAATCTTTATATATGAACCTTTTAATTTGAAACAATTGTCAGAGACATTTACGTTTGAAGTCATTAATACTCTATTGTGTCTTATAATGATAGTTAGTATTGCTATTTCGTGTAAGTTAGTCATTCAATTACCATATAATCGATTGTTGGTTTTTATGTCACTTGTTTCTATTCCAATTAGCGTGTTACCAGTTATTTTAATTACTGAAGTTTCAGTTCGACAATTTTATTTAGCATATTTACTTTGTATTATTGTACTTATTAGTTTAATTTCAGAATTAGGCATTTTGACGTTGAACCATTATAATCTTTTAAAAAGTTGTATACTTATCTTTGCGATTATAAATATACTTATTTTCACTGATGTACATATGCGTAGTGAACAACGACTAGAGGATGTACAATCACAAATTGATAGCAATAAACGTCACATCACATTATCACATTTACCTTATGAAACTTATCTATTTGAAATCACACCTGCAGATGAAGCGGATTTAACGAGTTTCAAAGAGTTTCATCATATTTCAGAAAAATATCCATTTAAAATATTGCCGTTTGAAAATTAAAAAAGAGAATGACGACAAAGGAGAAGAACGATGAAATTGAATCAAACCCACTTTGAGATTATAAAATTTATAATTGTGGGGGGGATTAACACCCTTAATTATTATATTGTGTATTTATTATTATTAAAATTATTTCACGTGAATTATATGATTAGTCATATTGCTGGTTTCTTAGTAAGTTTTGTAATTTCTTACTATTTAAATTGTTATTTCGTTTATAAAGTAAGACCAACACTTAAGAAATTTTTAAGTTTTCCATTAACTCAAGTTATAAATATGGGTATGCAAACATTATTATTATATGTATTTGTTAAGTGGTTTCAATTTCCATCTGAAATCGCACCATTTGCAGGTTTAATTATTACTATTCCAATTACATTTATTGTTTCAAAGTGGATTTTAAAGGATTAAATGACGTTCAACTTTAGGCGATTTATTTTTATAATACGAAACTTCAAATGACTTTAAAGAGTGACAATTTTATAGCTTTAGCTAAAGTGAAATTTAGGTTTTGCTAAAAATTTAATTAGATTAATTATACGGATTTTATAGAAATCAAAAAACGTTGTCATTCATATTTTGATAGTACATACTATTGATATTAAAGCATTTAAGGTGGTTAACAAAATGTCTCAAAGTGAAAATCTTAAATTGGCACAAAGAGGGGCTTATTTAAGTTTAGTAGTATACATTATTTTATCTGTTTCTAAATATATTACTGGATTTGTTTTTGATTCAGCAGCTGTTAGAGCAGATGCTTTGAATAATATGACAGATATTATTGTATCTATAGCTGTTATTGTTGGGTTGAAAATTTCAATAAAACCAGCAGATAAAAATCATCCTTATGGTCATTTGAAATCTGAAAATATATCAACGTTGTTGGTTTCATTTATTATCATGTTCGTGGGTATTCAAGTTGTGATTGAAAATGCACCTAGAATATTTACAAATGAGCACAATACACCAAATGTAGTCACAATATTTGTGAGTTTAATAAGTGGGTTAATTATGATAGGTGTGTTTGCAATAAATCAGAGATTAGCTCAGAAAACGAAAAGTAGTTCGTTAAAGTCCGCAGCAAAAGATAACTTATCAGATGGATTAGTTAGTATGGGTACGGCAATTGGTCTAGTATTTACTCAATTTGGTTTACCTATTGTCGATGTCATTTTAGCAACGATTCTAGGATTTTTAATTATTTATACAGGGTTTGGTATTTTTAGAGAGTCAATTTTTGCACTTAGCGATGGATTCAATAAACAGGATCTTGAAGAATATCGTAATGTTGTATTGGAAGTGGATGACGTCAAAGATGTGAACAATCTTAAGGGACGCTACCATGGAAGTAGCATATTTTTAGATGTTACGATTGTTGTTGATGCACATTTGTCTCTTCAACAAGCACATGATATTTGTGATCGAGTGGAGAATCACTTGCATAGTAAAGGTATATCATCAGTATATGTACATCCAGAACCGGATACTTTGTAAAAGTAAGATGAATAGATTCTGAACAAAAGCATTGTTAATTTTAATGATTTTTTTCTGAAAATAGTGATTACGAATAAAGAAGCCAGTAAATGACTCTTAAAAACTTCATTTACTAGCTTCTTTATTTATAATACTTCGTATTATTGGCTCAATTGCCTAGGGGACTGGGTTGTAAAGAAATTCTTAGATGAATTTTTACTCATTATAGTTGCGACACTTTCTTGCAGGAAAGGCTCGTGCCTGTAGTCCTCTAAAGGCGTTCTTAGATAGATGATTACTCACATAAGCTACTTCGCGTTCCTGGGATGCCGTCTCAGCCTGTAGTCTTCGACTGGCACTGCTCTACCCTAGGAGTCTTCGCAACTATGTTTTGTATTCTATCTTAGAACGCCTTATACAAGTGCAACAGCACTTGTGTTCAATAATTAAAACGCCAAGAGTCGCACCAAAATACTTTGAATTCATATGGAATTCTACATTAAAATAAAAAAGACAATTCCTATATTATTTCAATAGAAATTGTCTGTTATACTTATTCCAGAAAATTTATGTCCCGGACGCTTTTCGAGTTATTTAAACATAAATTCTAAGCGTTCTGCCTCAGAACTTAAGCTCTGTTAAATTTTACCACCAACCGTTAGATTCACGGAAACTAATTGCAACTTCAATTGAACCATAACGTTCTTTAGCATATGAAATCATGCCTTTTGTTTGCGTTTCGACAGAGCCATAGCCCCAAGATTGATTTGTCTGTCCTAAACCATGATATTGTCCATTAGACGCATTAGGGTCTCCACCTGATTCAGGTAAGACAATTTTCTCCCATAATTCTTCTGTTCCGCCAGCTGCGATAAATTGTTTGTATACTGAAGATGTACTTTCACTAGATGAGCTTTCATTAGATGAACTGTCATCGCTAGAAGTGTTACTAGATGAGCTATTATCGGCTGTACATTCGGTATTACTAGATGATGTATTAGTAGTAACATTAGTTGTATTAGCTTGTGTAGTTGAAGCAGATGCTACATTAGTATGTTGACTCTGATGAGATGGTTGATTGTGTTGTAATTGCGTATGTTGATTATATTGACAAGATTGATTTTGTTGACCATGTGTCATTTCACTAGCATGTGCTTGACCTGATTCTAATCCTGCGGCACCTAAAGATACCATTGTCATTAATGCAAAAATTGATTTTTTCATAATAAATAATCTCCTTTAGAAATTGGTTTTTTGTAAGTAATCTAAAATTGCTATTAAATTAAGTAAAGTCATAATTACTTATCTTTTAATATCCTTATAGATTATGCATCCCAATATGTCTTGCTGTTGATTACGGTAGATTCACTATAACACCTCATTTAATGACATAGGTTACTACAATATCAAAAGATAGTATCAAAAATGAACTGAAGATAACGAACATGACAAATTTACGTCATTTATGCCAAAAATAGCGTAAATATAAGATATTATGAAATTTAACGAAATAGTTTTATAATAAATGTAATAGAAAAAGAGAAGGTTACTTGTTGCAAAGCATAGGGAAGTAAATTTCGAGTTAGTGCTTGGTTTTAAGGCATTTTAAATGAAACCATATAATCAAAACTAACATATAGGAAGGTGTTTTAATATGCCAAAATTAATATTATGTCGTCATGGTCAAAGTGAATGGAATGCTAAAAATTTATTTACAGGATGGGAAGATGTTCAACTATCTGAACAAGGACGAAATGAAGCAATTACTTCTGGACGTAAACTAAAAGAAAATGGCATTGAAATTGATGTGGCGTTTACTTCATTGTTAACGAGAGCATTAGAGACAACTCAATTTTTATTAGCTGAATCAGATCAAGAGTGGATTCCAGTGCATAAAAGTTGGCGTTTAAATGAGCGTCATTATGGTAAATTACAAGGTCTTAATAAAGATGAAGCACGAAAAGAATTTGGTGAAGAACAAGTGCATCAATGGCGACGTTCATATGACGTTAAGCCACCAGCACAAACTGAAGAACAACGTGAATCATATTTAAAAGATCGTCGTTATAGACATTTAGATCATCGTATGATGCCTTATTCTGAAAGTTTAAAAACAACGTTAGAACGTGTGGTACCTATATGGACAGATAAGATTTCTCAACATCTATTAGATGGAGAAACAGTTCTAGTAGCTGCACACGGTAATTCAATCCGCGCATTAATTAAATATTTAGATAATGTATCTGATGAAGATATCATTGGCTATGAAATTAAAACTGGTGCACCACTTATTTATGAATTAGATGACAATTTAAATGTCATTGATCATTATTATTTATAATTATTAAATTAAAGGAGTGGGAGCGGGACAGAAATTAAAATAAATTCGTGGTCCCATCCCGGCAAGGATGACTAGGTTTGAAAAAAGCATGATTTAAGCGCATTTTCAAATTAATCAACTACTGCCAATATGATAAAAGAAGGCTGAGACATTTTATTTAGTCCCAGCTTTCTTCTTTTTAGGAGTTATTTATGGAAGAAATAGATAACATTAAGCTGATTTACGGTTGCGTTTATGTTGTTTAATTATTTTTAATGCACGTTTTCGAGTTTTGATATTAGGACTATTCAAATTTCGACGTGCTGTCTGTAAATCTTGTTTCATATTTGATTCCTCCTTTTTAAAAAGCATAAAGGAAAGTAAGGTAAAAGTAAATAGTAATTATTACGATTTACAAAATAACATAAACAATTTATATGAAATTTAAAAATATATATGTATAATAGGCAAATGTATCTATTGAAAGCTTAGGTAGATAGGAGGGGAATAATATGTCACATAGACAAAAATTAGCAATGATATTTACGATGTTGTTAGGTGGCTTTTTCGGGTTGTTGAATGAAACGCTACTTACTACAGCATTGCCAAGAATAATGAAAGATTTTAATATTGAATATTCACAAGTACAATGGCTAACAACTGCATTCTTACTAACTAATGGTGTAGTCATTCCATTATCTGCATTTATTATACAGCGATATTCAACAAGACAAGTGTTCTTAACTGGGATTCTGATATTCTTTATTGGGACGATGTTAGGCGGTTTTAGTCCAAACTTCACAATTCTTTTAATCGCACGTATTATACAAGCTTTAGGCTCAGGTATAATGATGCCACTGATGATGACAACCATTCTAGATGTCTTTCAACCGCATGAGCGCGGTAAATATATGGGAATGTTTGGATTAGTTATAGGTCTTGCTCCAGCAATTGGACCTACATTATCTGGTTATTTAGTTGAATTCTTTGACTGGAGATCACTTTTCCATGTCGTTGCACCAATTGCAGCAATTACATTTCTTATAGCTTTAAAAATTATTAAAAACGTCGGAACAACTGTTAAAACACCAATTGATATTTTTTCTATAATATTATCAATTTTAGGATTTGGTGGATTATTATACGGTGTCAGTTCTATTTCAAGTGATGGATGGGATGATCCACTAGTATTAATAACGATTATAGGCGGCATACTATTAGTTGGACTATTTATCTGGCGTCAAGAGAGACTTGACACGCCACTACTAAGTTTCAAAGTGTTTAAGAATAAAGAGTTTGCGGTTGGGTTAGCGATTATGGCTGCAACAATGATTTCCATGATTGGTTCTGAAACAGTATTGCCTATGTTTGTACAAAATCTATTAGGCAGAACACCTATAGATTCAGGACTTATCTTACTACCTGGTGCAATTGTTATGGCTATCATGTCTGTTATTTCAGGTTGGTTATACGAAACATTTGGTGCTAAAGTGTTAGCTATAATTGGTATGTCTATTGTTCTTATAACGACTTCTTACTTTGTAGTCATGGACGAACATACATCTACTGTAATGTTAGCTACTGTTTATGCTATTCGTATGATTGGAATTGCAATGGGCTTGATGCCAATAATGACGCATACAATGAATCAGCTAACACCAGAGCTTAATGCTCATGGTTCATCAATGACAAATACCATTCAGCAAATTGCTGGTTCAATTGGAACAGCAGGTTTAATTACAATATTAAGTACAGCAAGTAAGAATTTCCAACCGACGATGAGTGATTATCAAGGTATGGATAAAAAAGAAATGGCAGGACAAATACAAATCGATGCTATGCTTCATGGTTATCATTCAGGGTTTTTATTTGCCGTTATTATTACATTCATCAGTTTATTGCTTACATTTTTAATTAAAAGTAAGAAAAAGGTTAAGGCAGAAGCTAAATTACAAAATGATTAAATTAACTTTATATAGTTAAAATAAGATATCAAGACGAACGCTGGAAATGTTTAAGCATTTTTTCAAAGAAGGGATACCATAGAGGACTCCCTCTAACAAAAATGTTCTATGTCTAGGTCTCTTTTTTATATTATTAATATCCAAACATTCTGAACACTTAAGCAAATGTAAAATAATGTTGACTATTCCTACCCATGAGATTAGAATTAATTTATTCTGACTAATCTAATAGGAATATGGAGGACAAGGTAGATGAAAAGACTTTTATTTGTTGCTTTAGCACTTATCTTTGTGTTAGCTGCTTGTGGTAATGGAGGATCATCTGATAAAAATAGTGATTCTAAATCAAGTAGTAGTAACAGCGATAGTAAAACACTGAAAGTGGGTACTGAAGGTACATATGCACCATTCACGTTCCACAATAAACAAGACAAATTAACTGGTTACGATATTGACGTAATCAAAGCAGTTGCAAAAGAAAAAGGTTACAAACTTAAATTTAATGAAACATCATGGGATTCAATGTTTGCTGGTTTAGATGCGAAACGTTTTGACGTTATTGCTAACCAAGTTGGTGTAAACAAAGATAGAGAGAAAAAATATAAATTCTCTACACCTTACACTTATTCAAGCGCAGTTTTAGTAGTACGTGAAAATGAAAAGAACATTAAATCATTCAATGACGTTAAAGGTAAAAAAATGGCTCAAACATTCACGTCAAACTATGGTCAATTAGCTAAAGACAAAGGTGCAGATATTACTAAAGTTGATGGCTTTAACCAAGCGATGGACTTATTATTATCTAATCGTGTTGATGGTACATTTAACGATAGCTTATCTTACTTAGATTATAAAAAACAAAAACCAAACGCTAAAATTAAAGCAATCAAAGGAAATGCAGAACAAAGTAAATCAGCATTCACATTTAACAAAGATGTTGATGATAAAGTTGTATCTGATTTCAATGATGGACTTAAAACATTAAAAGAAAATGGTAAATTAGCGGAAATTGGTAAGAAATGGTTCGGTGAAAATGTTTCTGAGCCTAAATAGTCAACAACAACATGCATTAGATGCGGCAGGGCAAGCATTTGGACCAATGTTGGAAGGTTTATTAAAATATTCTATTCCAATAACAATAGTTACATTTATCTTAGGTTTGATTATTGCTTTATTTACAGCGTTAATGCGTATTTCAACGAGTAAAGTTTTAAAAGGTATCGCAAGAGTTTACGTTTCAATTATTCGTGGTACACCGATGATCGTACAGTTATTCATAATCTTTTATGGTATTCCTGAATTAGGACGACTAGTAACTGGTAATGCTGATGAACAATGGACATTATCATCAGTTATTTCAGCTATCATCGGTTTATCACTTAATGTTGGTGCGTATGCTTCAGAAATTATCCGTGGTGGTATTATTTCTATACCTAAAGGTCAAACAGAAGCGGCTTATTCTATAGGAATGAACTATAGACAAACGATTCAAAGAATTATTTTACCTCAAGCGATTCGTGTTTCAATACCAGCTTTAGGTAATACATTCTTAAGTTTAATTAAAGATACATCATTACTTGGCTTCATCTTGGTTGCAGAAATGTTCCGTAAAGCTCAAGAGGTAGCGTCTACAACATATGAATATTTCACTATTTATATTCTTGTAGCAGTAATGTATTGGGTAATTTGCTTCATTATCTCAGTTATCCAAAGCTTCTATGAATCATATATTGAAAGAGGGTATAACTCATGATTGAATTAAGTGGTATCCATAAATCATTCAATGATAAAGAAGTCATTAAAGGCATTGAATTAAATGTAGATAAAGGGGAAGTCGTGACACTTATTGGACGATCTGGTTCAGGTAAAACGACATTACTACGTATGATTAATGCTTTAGAAATTCCGACTGAAGGTAATGTAAGTGTTAATGGTGAAAGTTACACCGCAAATAATAAAAAGTCTCAAATAAGCGTACGCAAGCAATCGGGTATGGTATTTCAAAGTTATAATCTATTTCCTCATAAATCTGCATTGGAAAATGTAATGGAAGGGTTAGTAACTGTTAAGAAAATGAGTAAAGCAGATGCGAAAGAAAGAGCTATGGGATTACTTGAAAAAGTTGGTTTGACAAGTGTTAAAGATCAACGACCTCATGCACTTTCGGGTGGTCAACAACAACGTGTAGCGATCGCTAGAGCGTTAGCTATGAATCCGCAAGTTATGTTGTTTGATGAACCTACTTCTGCATTAGATCCAGAATTAGTTAATGACGTATTAAGAGTAATTAAAGAATTAGCTGATGAAGGTATGACAATGGTAATTGTCACGCATGAAATGCGATTTGCACGCCAAGTCTCAAATAAAATCGTCTTTATACATGAAGGACGTATCGGTGAACAAGGTACACCAGACGAAGTATTCGAACATCCTAAGACAGAAGAATTACGTCGTTTCTTAAATGTAATTAATGAAGATTAATAATAAAAAACACTTTTCTAAAGTTCATAAAGTTGAACCTAGAAAAGTGTTTTTTTGATTTATAACTATTTACGTTCTAATAGTTGTTTAACTTTGTATGCAAGTGGGTGTATAGGTTTGATGAAATCTCCAATGTATTCGTAAACATTAGCATTGAAGCCTTTTTTAAATTGTTGCACACCATAATCTTCAGCATCTTCACTAAAGTCACCTGTAATACCGTAGAAATTATAACGATCTACATTGTGCTCTTTTGCGAATTTAATCATATCCCATTGTAAACGATATGCGCCCATATACGCATTATATTTAGGATTTGAACCACTGGATAAATAATAAACTTCATGCTCATTATATAAGTATAAAGCGGCAGCTAGATTGAGTGTTTCGCCTTCTTCAGCAATTTTATTTTTCGTTTCATTTAATTTACGTTCATTACTATCAACTTGTTGCTGTATTTGTGTGCGCTTGTTTTTATTTTTCTTAGAGTTAGGGTTTTCCTCTAATACAGCATCGACTTCGGCTAATTGTTCTATTAATGAATCGTGTTTTTGTTGAAGAGTAGATAAGTAATCCTTTAAATCAATATAAGCAAGTTTAAGCATTGCATGGTCTTTATACGTTTTTTGCATTTCATAAAAGTATGGTTTGTCTCTAAATTTGAAACCATGTTTTTCTTCGGCCATTTGGAATAATTCAAAGAACGTATCCGTTTCATCCATAGGTAGCGTTCTTACTTTTACGCCCATTTCATACGTTTTTTTAATGTTACGACGTGTTTGATAGTCCATTTCTTTTAATAATTGATCTTCTGACTTGTCTTTTAAATCTAAGACAGATAACCAACGTATTTGACTCATTGTGCTATAACCTACTGTCCATCCTTGATGTTTGTAACCTAAATCTTCCAACGTTTTGATGACTGCTCGGTTATCGTAACTTTCTAAAATTTCTCCATCAGCATTACGTAGGTTCTCCAAAATATAAGGATCAACTAATACATATAAGCAATTATGTTTTTTTAAATAACTTGTTAGTGATTTAAAGAAAAAGTGAACCAATTCAATATTGCTGTAGTCCATGACAGGTCCACGATGTGTATAAAAATATTTGAACACTTTTAAAGCACGTGCCTCAGTCATTAAAGTTGCAGCGATGACATTGTCGCTGTCATCTTTGACACCTACAACATGCACATCACCTTTTAATTCGTTTCTGTTTTCAAAGTGAATTCGGGATTGTGTGTAATGAGAGAAATGACTGGATGTAAATTTCTCAAATTCCTCCGGTGATAAAGTTACGAATTTCATATTCATCTACTCCTCTGCGTTTTTAAGAATTATCATTTATTTTAACAAATAACTACAACTATTACACAAGATAAGTTATTAAATCACATCGTACTTTAGTTGTAGGTTAAAATATATATTTAATTTATAATAATAAATATTTTTAGAAAACTAAATTT